>WLWD01005872.1_pt1 | contig 259910 bp, 205 predicted proteins | sample 6712731 | NCBI WGS metagenome assembly WLWD01 (sample SAMN12718690, study PRJNA576275) | sponge metagenome | isolation source: marine sponge | host: Mycale hentscheli | place: New Zealand: South Island, Marlborough, Capsize Point | collected 2014-11-01 | reverse complement strand
CATCTTTCAAATGGCTCAAGGTCTTCTCCATTGTCTCCATTTTTTCAGCCAAAGAAGTTATTAGATCCTACAATTACTCGAGTTCAAGGGTTAGGAGGATGGAGAGGGATGAGAAGGCAAGAGAGAGAGAGAGAGAAAATACACTGTGTGAATTACATAATACAGCACTAACACACCATCTACATGGTAACTGTGCTAGGCAATGGCTGCCAAACATGGATAAAGAGTATGTTCCATTGAAATAGTTTGTCAACAAGAGAGAATTAGTAATAACGACTTGTGCCGTGAATAGAATGCTCACTTTGTATTAAAACACTTTGCAGATACGTATGTCTGAGTACAAATTTCTATATAAATCTTCTAAGTGTGTTCGAATAGTAGTGAGAAAATCGGGGTGAGTGTAAGATAGGCATAGCTTGGCTCAACACTTTACTAGAACTGAGCTAAACAGCACACGCTGGCTTACATGATTTTTATCTTGATGTTATTGTGAGCATTACTAGCTACTCTTAACCCCCACAATATTAATACCCAAATTATCAGGATTCTAATTGATATTAGCTGCATGTTATTGGTTTAGCTTAAAGCCGAGTAACTTCACCTCTCTGCTCTAAGTCTGATACAGTGATATAGTCCCAAGACTTGTCGAACACATGCTTTAACTGGTTTCTCATGTCCCAAAAAAACAAATTCAATGCAATTGTTCTGTTGCTTTATATAAACATACTCTTATTAATGCACACTACAAATTGCAGTTGCAAACAAACGTACACAACCATTCTAATACTGGAAGCTCATTCATCTAGTATCACTCAGAACCTGTTCATTCAATGGAAATAGCCAAGGATGCACATGTGGAACCTGTTCATTTATAGCTAGGATGCACATGTGGAACCTGTTCATTTATAGCTGGGATGCACATGTGGAACCTGTTCTATTCTGAGGACCACTGATGTAGTTAGTAAAAAAGCTAAATAGGTAACTAATTTAAATCGAAGAGTGAACACTTCTATGCAAGATATTAGTGACATTTTTTTAGTTCATTGTGATAGCTTGGACACTCTACAATTTACCTACATGTTGCTAAATTGTAAAGGAGTCCACCACACAACAGGAAGTGGAAAGATGCAAGGCATTTAAATCACCAAATAATAGTCAAACTGAATTACTGACCTTGTCTTCGTTGTCTAAAATTGTGACTTCTTTGACAGACAAGCTTCTCCTCCTTTTTTGATTTGGTTCAAGAGTTTCCTGTAAAAATGATAAGCTGACAATGACAAGCAAATCCGTTATTAGTGCGCTTCCTAGAGCCATTTTCTCAAATTACAATCCTAAGGTGGGGTCTTCATGTGGGGGCAGATTTATGTGCTTTCAGTATTTTCTAGCTATACATTGAAGAGTTACGGGTAATTGTTAAATAGCTACTGACACTTCTAAAAAAACCTGCCAGATACTGTTCTACATGCAATGACAGACTGATAGACAATCCCATGACGTGAAATGAGGGTTAATAAGGTAACTTACTTCTAACTCATTTTCAGAATCAGAAATTTCTGCAACCTGTGTTCATAACGATGGCGGTAGAATGGTAATTATAGCAGTATAACTTGGCTAAGTAAAGCTTGAAAAAATCTTACCTTATCATTATTTCCAGTAGCCTTGCTTTGGTCAGACTAAGGATAGAAAATGAAAAACGTGCATACAAGGGGGTTACAAAATGAAATCACTATTAATTACCTTTGCTTTTTTTAAGATAGATAATACTTTCGAAGTGGATTTACTCGGCTTAGAAGTAGAGGTGGAAGGTTTGTCTATTTATAAAAAAATGTCAGTTAAGGACATATAATGTGTAGTACTTGATAGAGTTACCATTGTATTTTACAAACTTCACAGCATATGGCTTCCCACGGTATTGCATGATGACATCATCCCCATAGACGAGGTCACCTAGAGGCTCCTCGTCCTCTCTTGATAAGTCTTTAATTTTTACAGTATGCATTTTTCCATTCTGGCTGCATCTGACTACAACTGACCCTGAAATGTGTATATGCACAAGACAGTAATAATTATAGCTACCGCTTAACTCAAAGCTTTGTAAATGCCACAACTTACTATTTGATTCTGTTTCTGGAGTTATCTCATAGGCACTATCTCGCAATTTTTGGGGAATGCTCCTGACTCTGCCTCTCATCTTCTCTGACCTTCCAGTCAATATCTCCTCCCCACAATCATCACTATTTTCTACTTCCTGGTCTTCCATAATTCAGCTCAAAAAAACTACTGGTAGCTAGCTGCCTTTGGCGTAAACCCACAACCCACGTGTGCAGCTGAAGTCACACGTGCACATTAGATGCCACCACCTGCTTTTGACCATGCACGTAACCCCCCCCCCCCTCCTTTTTTTTCAAATAATTTTAAATAATCCCAACTTGTTGGACAAGTGGGAGTGGCCATAATGGCAAGGAGTAAGAGGAACCACAAATACAGGAGATATCTCAAAGACAGTTCTGTTCCTGTTTCCAGATGGACTTTATGGAGACATAAGAAAAAGTGTAATTCCAGGAAACCAGGTTAGAATAAAAAGGTTTGCACTTATAGGGTTTACCAACAGCACACAAACAGAATGGCAGAAGCTCAGACAGTTCACTTCTTCCTCTCGTCTTGTGCAATACAGAGAGTGGAATTTTAGGTACATAGAGTACACAGATTGTTAAGCTTTTTTGTTACAAAACAAGGCAGATTTTACATTCTGTACCTTAGAATAATGCTGATTAAAAGACAAATTTGACAATTTTTTGTTATAGGTATTTTGTCACAGTCTGGCAGTGCTGAATCACGGCAAGGACAATATTCCTCTAATATTTCTACTGGTTCAGAGTTTCCTCCTGCATCGCAATCTCCTGAGATTGATGCATTGAGTCAAACAAACCCGGCTCCTACGTCCCTTCCTCATGAGACCAGTTACTCTGACAACTTATCGGAATATGAATCCTCACCTAATTTGTCTGAAATATCTTTCCAAGAGATTCCCTCTGAAAATGAAATGGCTCAGTTTAACTCACCTGACACAAATGGCCCTGAAAATGTAACAGAATGTGATTCATTGTCTGAGCTATCTTTTCAAGAGGTTTCCGTAGCTTCGCCTAGCTCTCCTGAATTGCTGCAAGGGTCCATTTTTCCTGACTCAGATAGTTTAGTTGATCCATCTGTGACTTTAAATAGTTCACAAACAACCTCACCTTCTATTTCATGTATGGCTGACCAAAAAGAATCTAAAAAGGGTTCTTTCACACCTCTATATGAGGGTGCTATGATATCTCTTTGTGCAGCTATGTGTGCCATCATGAAATTTAGTACAAGAAATAAACTGACATATAAAGCTATGAGTGATCTATTGCAGCTTCTCCACATACTGCTGCCAACTCCAAGCCTACTTCCTCAATCATTTTACAAGTTTAAAAAGTTCTTTCATCAATTTAGTCAACAACATGACTATACTTCCTTATGCTCAAAGTGTGGACAGACCTCCTGTTCTACAGATAGCTGTGGAGATACTGCTCACGTGGTCCATTTAAACATTCAAAATCAATTGGAGAAGACACTTCATGGTAAGTTAGCTTCTTAGTTGAAATAGTTATACATCAGGACCTCATTCCTTTAACTACCATTCACTTTTTGTTACAGCCAATTGGAATGTATTGCAAAGACAAAATCCATGTGATGAAATAAGAGATGTTTGGAATGGATCGGTGCTGATGCCATTATGTCAGCCTGGTAGATTCTTCTCCAATCCCAACAATTTGGCACTCTCTCTATCTACTGATGGTGTACCTTTATTTAAATCTTCCAAAATTAGTTTATGGCCTGTTTTTCTTGTCATTCTTAATCTTCCTCGTGAAATAAGAATGAATGCTGAGAACATCATCCTTTGTGGACTTTGGGTTGGTCCATGCAAACCCTTAATGTCGGTGTTGCTGCAGCCTATTCTCAAAACATTGAGGGAATTGTCTACTATCGGTCTTAGAATAAAACTGCCATCTGGTGATGATGTCATAATTCGTGCAAAACTGATGTTTGGTGTCTTTGATTTACCAGCTAAGGCTTCAGTATTGTGCTGCAAGCAGTTCAATGGAGAGTATGGATGCTCTGTTTGTACCCATCCTGGCACCAGACAAGTTAATGGCAGCCGAGTATATCTGCCTGACCGTACTTTTCCTGAGCGAAACCACATCAAGACTATGGCTAATGCTAGGGAAGCTGAAAGGACATGTTCATCAATACAGGGTATTAAAGGCATTTCACCATTTTCTTCAACATTAGATTTAGTTGCTTCTTTTCCTATTGATTATATGCACGCCGTTCTAGAAGGGGCTACACGAACTCTAGCTAGGGCATGGTTTGATTCTAAACATCATAGCTCTCCCTTCTACATTGGCCGTCGTATTAAAGAAGTTGACAAAATTTTAATGATACAACGTCCACCCAGTGAAATTAGCCGCCCTCCACGCTCAATAGCAAAGCATTTACAATATTGGAAAGCTTCAGAGCTGAGAAGCTGGCTATTGTTCTATTCGTTACCATTGCTTTTGCATGTATTGCCCCCTCTATATTGGCACCACTATTCCTTGTTAGTATGTGCCATGCATATCATGCTGAAAGATAGTGTTACAGATGCATTAGTCAATGCAGCTGAGGCTATGCTCAGAGATTTTTGCATACTATTACCAGACTTGTATGGGGATTTCATATGCACAGCCAACATGCACTTATTGTCACACCTGGCAAAGTATGTCCGTTTGTGGGGCCCTCTATGGACACATTCTTCATTTGGGTTCGAAAATAAGAACGGACATCTTAAGCATTTGTTTCATGGTAAAACCAACTTTGTTCATCAACTTCTATTTAATGTTGATATATGTTGTACACTTCAGCATGTGCAAAAAGAACTTAATGAGACTGAGTTACCAGTCGTGTTGAGTTATATCAATAAGCCAGATATGCACCATTCAAATATGCTGTCACTGGGTTGTCACACATATGCCATAGGAAAACGTTGCATGAAAACGCTGTCACATGAGGAAGCTACAGCAGTGTCACATCATGGGATGATCGAGGTATTCTACAGACTCTACAAAAAAAATTCAATATATTATTCTACTTCTTATGGGAAAACCTCAGACAGCAAGAGAGATAATTCCTACTGTTGCTATAGGAATAACAACCAAACTGAATTTGGGCGCATCAACTTCTTTGGATTGACTCCCTCACCTTGTGTATTTATTCAGGTGTTAGGATCATCTAGTACAACTCTTCTCGCTAGTGCAGGAAACCCTTGTAGGTCCTCTTTGCAACAATATCAAGAAGTTGACTTGCTCAATTCATACATTGTACCGGTACATATGACCGAAGACTTGACAGTAGTTCCTATCGAAAATATTATTTCAAAAGTATTCACTGTACTTATTGATCACCAATTATACTGCATAATGCAGCCAAACACATTTGAACGTCATTGAACAATGCTTTTATCAATGAATATTTGCAACTCATGTGGTTGAAAATCTTAACATATACCTTGCATGATCTTAGTCATTCTTGCAACGAACCTACAGGTTATAAATCTTGCCAATTCTTATCACCCACACCTTACATGATCTTAGCCAATCTTGCATGAAACTAGATAAGATATACAAGTTATAAATCTTGGCAATTCCTATCACATATACCTTGCATGATCTTGGCTAATCTTACAAGAAACCTGATACGATAACAAACACAAACCTTGTCAATTCTTGTCACCTATACCTTGCATGATCTTAACCAATCTTGCAAGAAACCTGATAAGATATACAGGTTATGAATCTTGGCAATTCTTGTCACCTATACCTTGCACGATCTTAACCAATCTTGCAAGAAACCTGACAAGATATACAGGTTATGAATCTTGGCAATTCTTGTCACCTATACCTTGCACGATCTTAACCAATCTTGCAAGAAACCTGACAAGATATACAGGTTATGAATCTTGGCAATTCTTGTCACCTATACCTTGCATGATCTTAACCAATCTTGCAAGAAACCTGACAAGATATACAGGTTATGAATCTTGGCAATTCTTGTCACCTATATCTTGCATGATCTTAACCAATCTTGCAAGAAACCTGACAAGATATACAGGTTATGAATCTTGGCAATTCTTGTCACCTATATCTTGCATGATCTTAACCAATCTTGCAAGAAACCAGTTAAGATATACAGACTATTAGCCTTGGCAATTCTTGTAAGCTATACCTTGCATGATCTTACCCAATGTCTTGCATGATCTTGAAATATCATGTGAGTATCTTGGCATGTTTTTACAAGATATTATTCTTGCCAAGATATCTTGTGAAGTACTTGCAAGATAAAGTAAGATCTTGCGGCTTCATGCAAGGCATTTTTGCTAGGGTATATATATATTTTTGGCTGCTTTCAATTACATCAACAACGCAATTCCTGTTGTGATGGATGTTGTCTGGCAACGGAGCTCCTCCTTGTGAATGTGCCACTTGCACTTTGACTAGTTCAGAGTGTAATATTGCCGCACTAAAATAATGTGACGAGAAATTCCGAGGTCTTCTCTAGTAACTCAGTCTATAGTCGGCTGCTTTGAATCCGGTTCTTGGAATGTTATAATTATCTAGGAATTAGTGAGTGATTTGGTCAGTCTTGCAAGTGCAATCAAAGACAGCTCATGCTGTTAATTTGGAATTGTAAGAAATATCTTTCCACTAATACTAGTGTAGAGAAAATATAAGCTGGCACCAAAGATGGGGGACCCAAGACCACTTGGCTGGCACTTAGACTGGACCCAAAAGCAACACTAAATAATGCACACCTTAACCGTAGTAACACCTCATGGAGTAGTTATACATGCGAGTCATTGTTTGTGGATTGTTTCGAGATAATAATTTTAATTATATTGTGTGCTAAGCAATGACCATTGACTTCTCCACTAGTTAGCCTGGTGTGCATCAATAAGAATGTTGTCTACTCGCATTCTCAAAGTTGTCAAGATGTTTTCACATGTTATATTTCACTGTTTCATAAACATGCCGTCAGAAGAGATAGAATTTGACCCGGATATTTGGAATGAAACAGAGACTCTCTCAGACTGGGACTACAATATCTGGTGGTGTCAGGTTTTGTTTATTTTTCATATCATAAAGTTGGCAAATGCTAGGATACCAGCTGGTCGAAGTCATGTATCTGGCGTGGAGAGAAATTATCTGGCGTTTAATTTTTGTGGTGTTTTTGTTGTGGTGATCAACTTTCCGTTTTTCTCCTTCTTGTTTTGGTACGGTTGTTATAGTGTTGTAAAAGATGTTTTGTCAAAGGGCCAGAGTATCAACAGAGGATGCTCCAATGAGTGAGCTTGTGATTGTGGCAATACTGGTAGCACCGATATCCTATTAATTATGAAGTATAAATGCGCTGTGGTGATTGGACATCTCCCACCTATTCTGACATGCCATGTCTTCCTCAAAACTTGCAGTGTGCAACTTTCTGTGTTCCTAAATGGAGTATTAATAGTCTGCGGTGAAGGTCAAAGTGGTATAACTGTGGCATATTCATTCAAAAAAAAAAAAAAAATTTTTTTCAGTCGCCATCTTCTGTATCTTCATCCCCCACCCATTTTGAGAAATAAACATTGCTAGTGGTGAGCTGAAGCGCCAATGGCGAGGGAGCTTTCCTAGCAATATTTCATATTCCTTCGCATTATCAACTCTTATATTTTTTTATTGTGAAACAGAAGAAGAGGGAACTACAACACTTCTCTTTACATCTAGTGGAAATGATTCATGTCAGCAACTTCGTGTCAATGTTTACACCTCTTTAGGAGGAAACGGGTTCTATTATTGTTTGCCTGATTGGAGCCATCCTTCCAGGTAGCTGGAGGGTTCCTCTGTTCGTTGTAAGGTTTCCGATGAAGCCAGGGCAGTGTTGGTGGTCCTCTGGAGAGTGTCGTGGTGCAGGACCTCCCGTTACATAGTGGCACTTGATCTTTAGCTTGTGGTCAAACTCTGATGTATTTGATGACGGTGGGTTGGGAGTTTTTATTTCGTGATCAGTTTTCCTTACGGATAATGTTGCTCGATCGCACGTTTCAAACTCAAACTGGTGTGCCTGTACACATGTACACACATACAGACAATTTGAGGAGTTCCTGCTGTCTCCAGTGAGACTGTCACCTTCAGAGATTTGAGACCTACTCTTGTTCTCTTCACTCATGCTCTGTGTGTGTGTGTGCGTGTGAGTTGGTGGGTATGTGTGTGTGTGTGTGTGTGAGAGAGAGAGTTTGTGTGTGTGTGTGTGTGTGTGTGTGTTCAGTTGAAGTCCGTATCAGCTGTGGGAAGTGTGCTAGCATTTATTGTACTCGCTAATATTTACTGGTAATTTTGAGTTTAAAAACGTACGTTTGAAACTTAGATATTTGATAAAGTGCATTTGAAACTTGCAGAGCCTAAGAACGTGCACTTTTAAACACAGAGAGCTACTTACAAATGTTCTGATAGTTGCTAATCCTTCAATCTTCTGTCCTTAAATTTATACTTCTATTGTACAAACACTGAAATTTGACTCTTGTATTTATTCCATCAGCTGAATGGTTGTTCCTGATCTAAAATATAATGTCTTTTAACAAATGTGTGGCCGGCAGAAAATGAATCGTGTTGAAATGAAGCCGCCATGTTTCACCTATTGCCTTCCACAATTGTTATCGTCCCTCTCACTCCAGGTATGATATTGAATCTAGAACTCTATCGAAAGCAGCAGGCCATTATCTTGGTACGCTCTGGTTGTTCCTTTCTTGTTGCATCACTTAGGATAGTGTACCTTTCTAGTGGTTAAAATATGAATTTAAAGATATTCTAACAAGGTTAAAAGCCTGAAAAACTTTCAGACAGAGAGTGTTTTTGAGCCTAGATAACGGCTCCTATTGAATTAATCCGTCTGCTGGCAAATTCCTGGTCTAATTAACAACCAGATGTGCAGTTGCTGTGGTAATGCCATTAATATGGCAATTAAGGTGCCATAATGAGTTCTCACGGCACACTGACCAGCTTTCCTGCTAGCTCCAGTTCAGTGTAAACATCCTGTTCTTAACGGCCGAGTGGAAGGTGCTTTTAAAGTTTCGTAGCCCTTGGGCTAATGGTTGAAGAATGCCAGCTATGTGCATATTGAGGCTGTGTTTTGGTGTTCTTGAGATTTGGTGCTGAGTGATTCAGTGTTTTGTCCATTCCTTTGTTGCTTGCCAGAATAAAGCCCCTTTCTTTGTTTCTGTTACTCACTCTGTTGTAATGTCTAGGCTTATACCTTGTACATACAAGTGTCCATGCTTGAAATCCTAAACTTTTAATATCAGTTGTTGTTGTTGTTGTTGTTCTCGTTGTTGTTGTTCTCTAACACTGTAATTCTCATTTGTTTTGTGGGTTGTTATTGCCGCAGTGTGGCCTGAGTTGGTGTCTTGAGTCGTTTCTATTTGGGAGGCCAGTGGTTTGAGTTGTTTTTTTGTTGTTGTTTAAATATCTCTGTGTTGGTAATTTCCATGAGGTTGTTCATATTTGAACTGTAAAATGTAAATTTAGTGAGATTCTTATTTAGTGCCCATCAATGAGCTGGGCTAGTTAAGCTTGACAATAGTTCAGGCTGAGAAGCCACTGAAGTAAAGGCTCTCAGTATACTCTGAAGTGTCTGTACTATGTCTTGTATGTTACACTAGCATACTCTGAAGTGTCTGTACTATGTCTTGTATGTTACACTAGCATACTCTGAAGTGTCTGTACTATGTTTTGTATGTTACACTAGCATACTCTGAAGTGTCTGTACTATGTCTTGTATGTTACACTAGCATACTCTGAAGTGTCTGTACTATGTCTTGTATGTTACACTAGCATACTCTGAAGTGTCTGTACTATGTCTTGTATGTTACACTAGCATACTCTGAAGTGTCTGTACTATGTCTTGTATGTTACACTAGCATACTCTGAAGTGTCTGTACTATGTCTTGTATGTTACACTAGCATACTCTGAAGTGTCTGTACTATGTCTTGTATGTTACACTAGCATACTCTGAAGTGTCTGTATGTCTTGTATGTTACACTTGCTTATGCTTCATTGCGTAGTGAGAGAGAGAGAGCTGCTGGCAAATCAAGCTGATTTCAACGTTCCTTATTATGGTAAAGGATGTCGAATTTTGTTCGTAAATAATACGTTTCCGAGCGTACTTATTTGACTACATTGATAAATATTTTCCATTACGTACACGTTGGGACTACTGTCCTAAGTGAAGTAATAGTTAATTATTATGTGTAGTAATGAATCCTTACAGCATGTTAGCATATTCTGATGCACATTTGAAACTGAGAGAAAGGGTCGACAGTTCCAGTTCCTTCCTAATCTTGCAGTTGTGACTCAAGTGTGTACTAACAGAAATAGTTGGTGGAATTTTTTTTTTTTTTTTTTTTTTTTTTTTTTTATGTTAATTATTATTTGCGTATATAGAATATTTTCTCTGTACTCTATGAAGGCCACCATGTACTCTCTTGTATACAGTGGAACCTCTCTACAAAGGGACTCCCTCCGAAGAGCAACCTGACTCTCAACAACAGCCAGCATAACGAAGCAAAATGATATACTACAATAGAAAATAACCTCTGAAAGCAGCCACACTCTCTACAAGGGTCAAAACACTTGCCCCCCCCCCCCCCCCAACCCCCCCCCCCCCCCCCCCCCCCCCCCCCCCCCCCCCCCCCTCCCCCCGCCCACCCCCCCCCCCCAAGATGGCCTTTGTGAGAGTTCACTTGTATATACAAAAGGACCCAAACTTTATATTGGCGGAGGTGTGTCCTTACTTTTAGACCCAGAGTACACGTGGGTGAATACTAAAGGTGTAAAAGTCCGCCCTAAAAAATATGGCAGTACAAATTTAGTATATTTTTTTTTTTTTTTTTTTTTTTTTTTTTTTTGCTGTTGTATGAACACGGCCATAAATATTGTTGCTGTTGTATGTTTGTGTTTACATCTGTAGATCAAAAGGTCAACTCAGTGATACGTACCAAGAATCAGGCTCTGAACCAAGCTCACAAGCAATACAAGAAGCAGCTGAAGGACAAGAACCCCAAGGTCTACAAGAGAAACCCACTCTACTCTTAGAAGTCCTGATTAATAAATACCCTTATCAAATTATCAGAAAATATTTGACTGTTAGAATCATTTTCATTAAGTATGACGTATTTTTGCAATCTGATGAAAAAAGTTTAAATTACCTTTGAGCATGGGGTTGCTCCATAGACCTAGCACACGGTGATGCAGACAGGCGATCGCCTCACTCAGATTTTGTATAAAGCCACACCCACTATAGGACTTTGTACCTTCATTTTCCTTATCAAAAATTAATGAGGAATTGATTTATGCCTCACCCAGTACTATTTTACTCCTTGGCCCCTGCTGTATTGTGGAATGAGCATCAATGTGTGTGTCCACGTCACTTGTTGTGAGGAAAGGTCTGTTCTCCTGTGAATTCTTCGCCCGACTTCAGGCTCTGCTTGCACAGCTCAGGCCTGCTTAGTGCACAAACATGCATGTGTGTGACCTGCTAGCAGTAGCAAGAGGATTTGCTTGTGTGTTTACTTGTTCAGAACTATATAACAAACTGAATTCAGTCATTCTTGGCTAAAATAATATTATAGCTAATACCATATTATACATAGTATAATTATTGACTCCTGTAGAGGACTTCAGCAAGAAGTCAAAACGTCGGGTTAAGTAACATAATAGAACAAGAAAAATTGCTGTTAACACACTGGATTGTTTAAAGGAGATGTGCTCTTTCACAGAGTGAACGTCATTGAGTGAATATGTGTGTGTGTGTAGCTGTTTCAATATTACATAGCATATTGAAAGCGATTGTTATTGCGTTGTGTGTATGTTACATGTTAGTGGGGTCACACCCGAATGCCGCAAGTTACCATTCCTGTCAGTTCACCGCACAGACACTGTGGAGACACATGCACCAGTTCAAAAGACCCTTCTCTGTTTGTAGTTCACTTGGTCTCAATCCTGACAGGTTGTTAAGCATTGCATGAAAGCTTGAGCGAGTATGAATTGATGATCTAGCTAACATTCAAAGGTTCTTTGAATGATATAATACCAGAGTAACAGAAAGTGAAGAACTAAGCAAGTTATCTGCAGCAGCATTGTAGGAGTGATATTTAAATGTTACATACTAGTTCATTGGTACAATAAGGCTTCTCCATGCCATTGGGAATGGGTGATACAGTTCACAAGTGACTTATTAAGAGAAAGGAATCCAAATAAAAAAGCCCATGGTGTGAACAATGGCAGTTCTCTGGCTTCTTAACAGTCAAACTGTCTGGAGTCTACATATAGGCACAAAGCAGGCAGTACTTGTTTTATGATGGCTTCTATTCTTTTCTTGTGAAGTATCCTGTAAGGGTTACTCGTGTAACTTAATTTTTGCTACAGTGGCATGAGTTTTACATGTGAACTTGTAGGACTACAGCCACACACATGGTTTCTATTTTTAAAGACAGTGTTCATTGATTCTCATGGTAACTAGTATATAAAATGTCATGACAATGCAGATAGCTATAGGATACATGGTGAGGGTTGAATCTTAACAGACTAGAGTGAGTGTAGCTAGCTGCAACTGAGAATGAGCTTTAATTTAAAAAAAAAAAATTCCCTTCCAAACATCTTGCACAGAGTAGCTACCTTGAATGAGAGTATTTAGTTCACCATACTGACTTAGTTACATCATACTGCATCTCTTCCTTATAAAGTATTGGAATGTTGAGCTCAGGAATTAGAATGTCAATTGAATCATAATAACTTCCTGTCTGTTTAGCCATGCTCTAGGCTCCAGTGATTGAGCAGCTGCAATTCTACACCAAAGGAAGGCAGGTGTGCATTGGATGTGTGCATAGTCCACCAACTGGAACTAATGGCCTTATAAAACAGTTCTCCATACTAGGGACTGTGGTCATTTTGAAGTAGCTAGTTTAGAACATACTACAGGCTGTGAACTACAAGTGAGCTTTGAATGAAGACTTTGGCTATGTCTCTGATAGTGGAGTTAGTGCAGATACTTCTGACAGTAGGACTCCTTGTAGAAGGCAAGCCTTCCATTCTTCTGAACCCTCTCCATTCCAGCAGTGGAAGTAGCAGCAATTCACAGGAATCTTCTCTCCATCTTACAAAACCACCTATACTAAATAGAGAAGTACTGGTAAAGAACTCTCAAGTGGGGCAGTTTTCAGCTCAAGATGGCTTGGATTTTTCCAGAAAGATTCGTAGCCACAATGTTGTTGCTCTGTTGAAAGGCTGTGGACGAGAGCCCAACCGTCTGGCTGTGCTGGACGATGGCAGTCGTGCTTGCTGTCGCTATCGCGAGTGGGAATGGAGAGAACTTAGGGCAGAACTATACTCCTACCACTTCAACAACCTCCTGGGCCTTCACAACTCACCACCCACCATATTGGTCCGCCTGAACTACAGCAGTCCCCAATGGGCCAAAGTCACCCAGTCTCTCAGAGACGCCAAGTGGAAGGATCACAAAGTCGTATCCATGACCAAGTTCGTGGACAACATCACACCAGTGGCTATTCCCAAGCCGTTCAAAAGATCTTCACCTACCATCAGACAGGAGGACCTGCCTGGGTTCAACGGCAGTGAACTGCTCTTGCAATGGTCGGACATGATTGTGTTTGATTTCGTCATTGGCCACAGTGACCGCATCTTCAACACGTTGCTGAATTTACAGTGGTACTCGAAGATGATGGACAAGCCAGTGCACAACTTGTGGAAGACAGACAAAGACGGGAAGTTCTTGCTGATTGACAACGAGTCTGGATTCTGGATGGGTTACAAGCTCGGCTGGAATGACCAGCGTAAGACTGACATGCAGGCCCAGTTCCTGAAGAAACTGTGCGTGTTCAGAACCCCAACGGTTGATCAAGTGAGTTGGCTGATCAAAGATGCTGAAAATAATCCCAAAAGCAAGTTGGAAGATTACATAAAGAGTGTGGATCCCCAGTCTTTTGGGTTGCTCCGGAAGATGAGCAGGAAAGAAGGAAATGAATTTGACTCCAGGCTAAGGAAAGTGGACAGTCATATTAAGAGTTGCTCGTTGTCATGACACCATTCACTCATTCTATATGTTGACTTAACCTCATCCACAATCAGCTCCATCCCCCTGAGGCAAAATTCACAGCACTAAGCAGACAGCAATGCACCCGACTTTGTGTTCAGCATCTCATTATTGAGCCCATGGCTGGCTATTCATTCAGGTCATTATTATGTTGCTTTATTTTTGTTGTTTGTTTGTACAGTATTTTAAAAAATAAATTTTTTTTCATGATATAGCTAGTTTAGGTTATATTGTGGTAATAAATATTGAAAAATGGTGCTACATTATAGTATAGTTAGCTATACCTGAAATTGAAGATTACATTGGAACAAAACGTTCTCTCAGCGTATTAGTTTGGCTCAACATACACGCACACACACACACACACACAATAAACCAGAAGAGCATAATTTAATTACTACAAATTATACTCTATAATATGTGGAAACTGGAAGTGAACCTACAAATGGCTATATATGTTGTCCGTCTCAACCCACTGGCTGTCTTCAATGGGCAGTCCCACACAATTGACTACAAGTCGTGCCAACTTACTTGAATGAGTAAAATTCACTGCAGAAAAGCATGAACCAATTATAACATACAGCAGCCCAGTGGGTAAAAGGTGAGTATGAACCAATTATAACATACAGCAGCCCAGTGGGTAAAAGGTGAGTATGAACCAATTATAACATACAGCAGCCCAGTGGGTAAAAGGTGAGTATGAACCAATTATAACATACAGCAGCCCAGTGGGTAAAAGGTGAGTATGAACCAATTATAACATACAGCAGCCCAGTGGGTAAAAGGTGAATATGAACCAATATACAGCAGCAGCCCAGTGGGTAAAATATGAACCAATATACAGCAGCCCAGTGGGTAAAAGAACCAATTATAACATACAGCAGCCCAGTGGGTAAAAGGTGAGTATGAACCAATTATAACATACAGCAGCCCAGTGGGTAAAAGGTGAATATGAACCAATATACAGCAGCAGCCCAGTGGGTAAAAGGTGAGTATGAACCAATTATAACATACAGCAGCCCAGTGGGTAAAAGGTGAGTATGAACCAATTATAACATACAGCAGCCCAGTGGGTAAAAGGTGAGTATGAACCAAGCCCAGTGGGTAAAAGAACCAATTATAACATACAGCAGCCCAGTGGGTAAAAGGTGAGTATGAACCAATTATAACATACAGCAGCCCAGTGGGTACATAAAAGCGTGAGTATGAACCAATATTATACATTAAGCAGCCAGTGGGTAAAAAAAAAGGTGAGTATGAACCAATATAAATACAGCAGCCAGTGGGGTAAAAGGTGAGTAGGAACCAATTAAACATACAGCAGCCCAGTGGGTAAAAGGTGAGTATGAACCAAGCCCAGTGGGTAAAAGAACCAATTATAACATACAGCAGCCCAGTGGGTAAAAGGTGAGTATGAACCAATTATAACATACAGCAGCCCAGTGGGTAAAAGGTGAGTATGAACCAATTATAACATACAGCAGCCCAGTGGGTAAAAGGTGAGTATGAACCAATTATAACATACAGCAGCCCAGTGGGTAAAAGGTGAGTATGAACCAATTATAACATACAGCAGCCCAGTGGGTAAAAGGTGAATATGAACCAATTATAACATACAGCAGCCCAGTGGGTAAAAGGTGAATATGAACCAATATACAGCAGCAGCCCAGTGGGTAAAATATGAACCAATATACAGCAGCCCAGTGGGTAAAAGAACCAATTATAACATACAGCAGCCCAGTGGGTAAAAGAACCAATTATAACATACAGTAGCCCAGTGGGTAAAAGGTGAATATGAACCAATTATAACATACAGCAGCCCAGTGGGTAAAAGGTGAATATGAAGCGTCAGCGTGGTTAAAATTTGTCAGTGTTACTTAGCAGCTCATGAGAATGTGTCAACTATGACGTAATTGTCTGTGTGTGAGCTCTTGAGCTCTACAGTCTTGTACACATAGCTGGGGAAATGAAATTGAAATAGTTACTTTGCACATTCTAGCTCTTATAGACTACATAGTTGTGCCTGCCAAAGATTGCTGTGGGCTCTCCAGCTCAGCTCAACTTCACAATAATTTCTTTATGCAATGTGTAGTATATTGACTGTGTCAGTCTATTGACAATGCATTGCTGTTGGTTGCTGCAGGAGTGTTGAAGACACAGGGATGTAGCAGGGGTCATTATAGCCCTCTCACACATTTTACGTATATTCGGGAGACAATATGAGCCACTCCCCCACTTTATTTTAATGTCACAAGTCAGACCTCAACTCCTGCTCTTTTACCCTCTCTCCGCACGGACTTCTCTGTAAAATCAATGGGGAGGGGAGTCAGGTTTCGTGCAGGATATGGCTAGAACTAGAGAGTGTTTATTTTGGACATCTTGAACAAGTTCACCACAGAATAAGACTACAACTTTCACATATCTTATACTGATCATTAAAGTTAGAGGGGTAATTAAATGAGTGGACTAAGTGTAGGGGGTGAGATCTCGATAGTCTGTATGAACACAATGGTGCCACTTTTCACTCAACTCGCAAAATATCCTTAGCTATGAATCCTCGTGAGGCTACTTTTTTTTTTTTTTCCTTTTTTTTCCCCCCCTCTTTTAGCTATAGAATGCCATAGCTACCTGAAAGAGCAATGGTTAGCTAAGTCTCGAAAAGGCAGAATGGACAATGAGACAGTAGCTAGCTTATGAGGCTGAATATTTTGATGAACACATGTTAGCTACCTTTGTACATACAGTTAAGCCACAAGTGAACCTGGCTAGCCTATCCGGAAGCTACACCTAATATTTTGCTGAGATGGCTTTAGTTCCTATGCCTACAAGCACTGCTGACATAATTGGATATTTTTCCTGTGTGCTGAAATCAATCGCACAGTGTGCCATATCTCACTTCACATCACTGAATGCGTCATGTCAAATAAAGAACACATTAGAAAATTAATAGATTATTTAACGAGTAACGCTTTTTAAAAATAATACATAGTTACATTATGTTAGCATGATTTATTCTTTGTTCAACTGCACATCATGTAGTTGCTGACCCATGACAACATTTCAGCCCTCTCAATTTTCATTTTTCTGCCTCCCCTCCCCTCCCACACTGATGTTCGTTTCCATGTCAGCAAATCAACTCCTTTCTATAACTCCACGTTCCATATCTGATGATCTTAGTTTTTCACGTCAAGGATAGAGAAACATCGATTTAATTATCATAGCTAGAATGATTTAGAATGGGGAAAAAAAGGGAAAAAAAGGCTGGTTAAAAAATGGCAACATGTCATGTACTCCTGGATTTCTTTCTTATATAGAGTGTTTTCTTGACCTTGGCTACAATTTCGTCACTTTCATCTATAACGTCTACTTGGAAGTGTAGATCATGAGGCTTCTCATCGCTGGCTAGTTTAACTATATCGTCTATTTGTTCTCGAGTGATCTTGAAGTTTGCTCTGACTTCTGACTTGCCAGGCTTGAGGAACTCAATGTAAGAATTCTTGTCCCACACATAGTGGTCCTCTCCTATATGATAGGCCAGCATAAGCATATAAAATGGATCCGTCATGGAAAATAAACTCCCTCCAAAGTGAGTTCCTACTAAGTTCCTGTTGTACCAGCGAAGCTTCAGTCTGGTTTCTGTCTCTAGAAAATCTGGAGACACTTTCGATAATCTGATTCCAGCACCAATATAAGGAGCAAATAGGAATCTAGAGATAAACTTGACAGTTGAAGGAGAAACAATTTTGTACAACGCCATGGTTTTGTAATAGAAAAAACAACTTCAGACCTTGTACCTAATGATTAGAGGGACGTTACGTGGGAGTAAATAATGGTCGTCGATTCCTCGCGCGAATCGACACCCACCTTCTACCGACCGACCCCGCCAACCTCGTACTGTTGTGTAGAGTGGGGTAGGTAAGGGATTGAGTGGTAGGTAAGGGATAGAGTGGTAGGTAAGGGATAGAATGGATTTTTACCCTTACCTTACTGGAGGCTATTCTTAGCCAAGTGTACAAAGATGTGGGCAGGGAGGGGGGAAAGGGCAAGATTTTTTTGTGAGTAATCATCTCTTGAGATTTACCCCAAAAAATTATGGGTTGGGGGGAAGGGCGTCAGCGATAATTTCTTGTCAATAATTTATTCAGAGGAAAATGTTGCTGACCTCCTGTGACCTAGCCATCCAGACTAATGGTCCTGTTTAGTCATTAATCACTCATCTAAAATTATTGTTGGTCAAGACAGATCAATCATCTAGCTATGGGACTCACTGTTCCGGTATGCACTGACCCTGTGGAATGTCTGTTGATGATTATCCTTAGTACCTTCATTACTGAGGCTAATTTGTATAATAATTTTGGATTAATTAAGGAATAATTATGATATAAAAGGTGTAAATGATGGTTATGAAAATTGATTTATGAGTTAGCTTTACGTTCATGACTTCTGCTCCGCTTTTTACTACAACAAAACAAGCAAAAAATAATTTTTAATGCAAAAATTAAAGACAACAAAAGACAAAAACAAAAAAAAGCAGGGTCATAGGGAAAACTTGAAGACACTGCAAACTTGCATTGAATTCAGAGGAAACACTGTCAACACAGATTAAAGCCAAAGCAGGTATAGCCTCATGGGTGGATCTAGGATCTAGAGAAGGGGAGTTATTTTTGTTGGTACTGTGGCATTGATTAGCACTTTAAGCACTAGCATTGTTGGAGCCTTGATTTCAGAAAATGGTGCGCAGACTTAATAACACATCTATGATGTGTGCATGGCACTTAACTACTTTAAAAAATTATGATCATAAGTGATCCACTCATGAGCCTTCTGCAGTTGTGGATAGCTAGATCTAAGATAGTTGTTAGAGCTGAACATTTTCATGAACAAAAACTAGGGGGCGTAGCTCTAGTGCTTCACTAAGAGTATGACTTTCCAGTGGTGAAATTTCAAGAATACAGTGAAAGCTCTCATTAAAGGCCATACTTGGAGGCAAGTCTTCTAACACTTGTGGACATTTTGTTATATTTCTATTGTTATTTTTCTATTGCAATAGATCATTTTGTTCCATTCATATTGGCTGTTGTTGAGAGTCAGGTTGCTTTTCAGAGTCCCTTTGTAGAGAGTTTCCACTATACTACGTAGCATTGAGTAGGTCATCAGAATGGAGGGTAGCTATATAATGGGTCATTATCATTACTTCTACATACAGCTTGGGGTTTGATTAGATTCTAGCTAATTAGCTAACTAGGAGCACTAAGAGAGGTAAAAGGAGCACAGCTTCTATCAGAGTCATGTGATACTGATGGAATTGGTGCAGCTCATATAGGTCAAATAGTAGCAGCTACTTCTATGAATATCATTAAGTTGGAGGGGGGGGGGGGGGTGGAGTTACACCCAAACCCCTTGAAAACCTTCCTCCTTCCACCTACACCCTGACAACAACAACAATTTACTAAATTTTTCTTAGTGCTTACTACCAATATCTTTTACCTTATAGTGCATGAAGCATTGAGATATTGTCACCTTAACATAAACTACTACCAATTATGCATCTGATTGTATTAGGCATTTCAATAAACTTACAAATTTGATAACAAAAAAAGAAGATCAACATAACACTATATGGCACTCTACACCCTTTGCATGGGCCTTTATGTATTATGTAAAATACTTCTTAAATGAGTCAGCATACAATATGAAGAAATATTTTGCAAGCATGAATATGTATTTACTCGAGCTGAGGGCGAGTGAAAATATAAGTGTGAGGGTGAAATATCACCCCCATATTGTGCAAGAATTTTGTAATTTTTCCAAAATATTAAATGTTCAAGAGGTAACTTCACCATACTTCTAAAAATTCAGTTGTTCAAAAATACACATGGGCACATCGGAGTGATCAATATGCAGCTTTCAATAAGAAAATATATTGAACGCTCACGTGATGTGGAAATACTTGAGGAAAATATCCATAATTGTTATATACTAACTAATGACTTACTGCAATCTGGAGGTTGCTTATCCCAATATCCTGGATGGACACATTTCAGCTGGATATGCCCCGCTAGTCTGTATCCCTTATTGCACAGGAATATGGCAGTGGAGTCAATTGAGTCGAATCCTCCAGGCTCAATGTTCGATATGGATACAAGCCCATTCTCTGGATGCTGTAAAGGGCTACAAGCACCACCTGTGGAAAATAGGACTGGTTTTTATAGGGAAAATTTTATCAATATCATTTCAGGAATTTAAAGCTGTTTACCTAAAACATAATATGTAGCTATAAGTTTATTTTGTGAGGTGCAAACAAACAAACCAAAAACAAAAGATTGCTTAATAATCATACCTAGTGTTGAAAAGTGAGCAGTTCTATAGGAGAAACTAAGTGTTCAATTACGAGAAATAGTCCATGTTTCTACACACATTAAGCTAGAAGGCACTGGTTTACATTTAGAGTATCTTGTTGTGTCTACAATTCCTGCACATAGCTTAGTTTGCAATATAGTTGTAGAGTTGATGGTAATGAATTACTCTCAAAGCTAGCTTTGTAATGGCATTAGCTGGAAGAAGAGGTGTCTACTTCAAGAAGAAAATGGACTTATCCCAGGTAGACCCAGAAGTAGCTAAAAGCTTCTTGGCACTTCCCTCCATTCAGGTCATAAAGGAATACAAGGCTAATTCCTGAACTTACTACATACTGGTTCCTGTCCAGACCATTTTCCGTCATACTTGCATGTTCTCATTGAGTCTCCTATCAACTGTCCATAGACACATGTATAGTAGGCTACAGGGCCATCCCGTGATCTGGTGACGTTGATTTCAGCATTCTGTGGTGGTAACAGGATTTCACACAATCCAATATCAATGTTGTAACGACTAGATTCTCTGTCTGAATCACTGTCTTCTACATTGAGGTGTAAAGAGAGAGGAAATAGTAGCTACAATAATTGAACAGATACCTAAAAAATTATCAATCAGTCATGAGACTTGAAACACACACACACACACACACACAAACATTCATACACTCACACACACTTATTATTACTATTGTTATTATTATTATTATTATTATTATTATTATTATTATTATTATTATTATTATTACTATTATTAGTATTATCAATGATAAAATTGTGGAAAATGCTAATTGAAGGTTGAATGATAAACTATATTTAATAGGGACACAAGCGACAAAACGTGTATGAGTTCTGAGAGGCAGCAAAATTGCTGTAAAAGAGTTTCAAAACTTATCCTGTAGATACTTTTTTAATCAAGGATGAAGATATTGGGAGATAATATAGTTATCTATTTAGCTAATAGTGAGTTCAGTTACTGTCTTACCTCTTCGTGATAAAATAATTTGTAAAGAAATCACTTCTACAAACAGGCCATAATTCATTCTTTACAGTTAGCTACTCGCCGCAATCGAAATACCAATAAAAAGTTTATACCGTTCACTATAATAGTGTAGCTAACCCAGTTTACATTTTTAGTGTGACAATATACTTTAGCGTAATTAGCTAATTTCAAGCTTTAGCGTGGCCGGTGGGCGAAAGCTCTTCATCTAAAGCACCGGCTGGAACTCAATATTCTCCTAGCGCCTTTAGTTAGTCTGACTACGTCGTCAAGATTACGCCAAGATTACGCCAAGACTACGTCAAGACTACGCCACGACTACGCCAAGACTACGCCACGACTACGCCAAGGACTACGCTGACGCTGCGCAAATAAAACAGCGGTGGCAGTGGGGCGACTAATTTTCAATCTACATTGTAGCTAGATTCCTGCAGAAACGTACAAATACATAGCAATTCAGCTACTACAGAGTCGATTATAAGTCAATATCTGAAGCTTCAATGCATGTTGATGTTAAAATATCCTAGAGGCCCTTGCTTATCAAAGAGGCCGAACAGATTCTGAAAATTTTGTTGCTAGATTGATGTTGATATTCTTTATTGATTTTGGCTCTACTAATGGAGCAGCTAGTTTAGAAAAAGATGGAGATGACCAAAAAAAATTGCATGAAAATCAATTTGTGTGCAATAATTTTTTGACTCGTGCAATTTAATTGTACGTACAGTGCCACAGGCTTAAAGAGTAGAATTTTGGTTTTCTTAATGATTTGGTGATTATCTTTTTAACTACAGGTACTAGAGATCCAAAATTTGGTACAGACATGAAGGCATCATTACTCATCCCATATATCTTTTAAATATTTTACTACAATGTCATGTAGCCAATTAATAAGGTGTTAATTAACCTCCGTTTTTTTATTTTGATAGTGAAATTGCTTTAAGACAGTTCTCAGCAGATCTGTGGAGTTAAGGTCTGATATGAAGATATAAGGTGCTAAGAGGACCATAATTTTAGAATGGATGGCTGTGTTAAGGGACCAGATTCTTACATTGTGCACAATATTGCCATATTGAGCTAATTTGGTGATTTATAGGTTTGATCCTATATTTCATATATAAAATAGTTACCTTTCCAAACTTATGAATATTGTTCATATACACACATACTAAACTGGTGCAAAAAATGAAAACTATTGCTCAACTTGTTCTTGAGAAAAATGAAGTTTTGTAGAGGTGGGGTAGGAAAATAGGAGGGCTTTCACCACAACATTCTTTTAGCCACAAGCTCCAATTTTTCCTACCCACCTCTACAAAACCTCATTTTTTTTCAGGAACAAGTTGAGCAATAGTTTTTATTTTTTGCACCAGTTTAGTATGTGTGTATATGAACAATATTCATAAGTTTGGAAAGGTAACTATTTTATATATATGAAATATAGGATCAAACCTATAAATCACCTAATTTCACCAAATTAGCTCAATATGGCAATATTGAGCACAATGTAAGAATCTGGTCCCTTATCAGAGCCATCCATTCTAAAATTATGGTCCTCTTAGCACCTTATATCTATCATATCAGACCTTAACTCCACAGATCTGTTGAGAACTGTCTTAAAGCAATTTCACTATCAAAATAAAAAAACGGAGGTTAATTAACACCTTATTCATTGGCTACATGACATTGTGGTAAAATATTTAAAAGATATATGGGATGAGTAATGATGCCTTCATGTCTGTACCAAATTTTGGATTTCTAGTACCTGTAGTAGTTAAAAAGATAATCACCAAATCATTAAGAAAACTAAAATTCTACTCTTTAAGCCTGTGGCACTGTAGTGATATGTACAATAATGGAGGAGGGGGGGGGGGGGGGGGGGGGGGGGGTGGGGTTAAAATTTCTCCCCACCCCCATCACCAGGTAAATTTATGTTCCTCTGCCCATAGCAGCAGCAAATATGGCTAGTAGCTTTGTAGTTTTTAAAAATTGAACTTGGAAACTTGGTCATCAGTCCAATAATGCTATCCAACAAGTGAAGTCAAAACTGGTACTGTGAGATGTGTAGTTAAGTTATTGCATTATTTTGTTCCAATACATTCCTTATGCAAAAGATCACTAAGTTTGAGCCTGGGAATTGTGAGAAGTGATGTGTCAAGTGACATTTCCAGCATCACCATGCAACAATCCCCTTAGCAAAATAAATACTATAACTTCATCAGTGCTCAGTCTGTAAGTTAAGTCCACAGAACACACCTTACCAAATTGTATGCATATGTATACAAATGCTGCCATAACTACTTCAATGTAGACATTATTACTATCATGATAATAAACACATATATATGATTTAAAAGATTGGCCAGGTAATTTTTATGATAAAATAGAACACAGCTAGTAGGCACATTATATAGCAATGCAGTGTTGTGTCGTGGGATAGAATGGTGTGAAATATGATTGCATGAAAAATATAATTAATAGCAATAATATTGTTAATATAACAATGGCGATAATAATTAAACAGCAGTCTCTTTTAAGCCTGGAATACACATAAAAATGGAATAATTAATCACACAGCATGCCTTTAATAACACACAAGCAATAGCTATTTTAAATAATCTTTTGTTTCTAGCTTAAAATATTTACGTACAACAACATTTCTAACACTATACAATATTATAATATTACAAAAATTCATTTATTGCTTAGCATCTTACAGGCCGATGAATATTGCTGAATAATTTATTACATAAGCTAGTACTCAGTGAATGTTAATACAACAATTCTAATTGGTCTTGAAAACTTAATTGAACAAAGTAGCAACAGAAGCTTTCTTTTTTATTTTTACTATCACTTTCAGACCTAAGGAACTATACCATCTTTGATATGAATTGGTAAGGCTTTCTTTTCTTTCTGAGTATTGCACAATTTTAATAACAGCTATATAAAACTTCAGTTTTGGCATTATGAGAGAGTGTTTTGCTGTTCTTGCTCAATCATTATTATTACATATTTTTAAATCCTAAATTGCGAAAAAAAATGTCTAACACATTACATAATGTTTCCAAAATTAAGCATGCAAAAATACAGTTATTGTTTATTATTTAATTTACCGGAAATTTCCATGTGTTTCTTTCAAACGTAATACCTTGACCTCTTCTTTAAGCTTTAAAATTTCCTTTTGCTGAGCTAAATAAGACATCGCATTAGAATCATAGTAGGCAATTAACTAACAGCAGCAATAAATTGCATTGCAACTATCCCTATATTGCAGCCAATAATAAAGGTCTGAAAATATATTCACAGCGTGGTAGACAATTGATTTAGAATATTTAGCAATAGCCACATCAATAACAACAAAAACAACATATTTTCTCTGTTTACACAGCCAATAAATTTATACTTAGACTTAACCCAACATTTGATATAAGGTAAGTTACTACATTGAAAAGAATAAGTGGGGGTATGCTTCTTTCACTACTTACAGAATATCTACACGTACAATTAAATGCCTTCATTTTAAGTCTCCATCCAATTTGTGTTTAGGAGAGGAATTATAAGGTACTTACTTATATGAGAGAGCTTGGATGATTTAAAGGAAGACAAAAACACATGGATGAGACAACACAAATATTGAGGCAGAATAATAATAGTAATGATAAAATTGTGGTCACCTGAAAGGTGTCAGTTGGCACAGTTTATCACAGTAAGGTTCCTCCTACCCCCATGTATTTAAAATATATGTATATAGGAATCGATATTTTGTTAAACATACAAGAATACAACATAAGCAATCATAATATTATTAAGGTAGATACAAACTTTCTCACCTAAAGGAGTCTAAAAAGCAAAGAAAAAAATGAAAAATCAAGATTTTTCATTTTTTTTCCTTTTCTTTTTTCCAGACCCCTTTAGGTGAGAAAGTTTCTATCTAGTTTGTATGAAGGGTCAGAACTTGATAATTGTAATGTTAAGGTAGTGTAATTGGTATTATGCAAGTCTATTGCGTAATTACCTTTTAGCCTTTTTCTATAGAACTGCTCAGCTTCTTTAGTAACTCTATAAGTGACATTACTCACATTCTTACAAATTTGGTCTTCCCTATTTTTCAAGGTAATTTCCTAAAATAAATATAACATGTTATTTGACAAAGAAAATGATAACTTAATCATTTAAATAACATGGAAACAAAGAGGGCCCAGCTTATCCTAATTGTGTACATGTTGGATAAAAGGAATAAAATTCCCACCCTCTCCTCCCCCAGCACCTCCTCCCCCCAAAAATAAGTAACAGAGCAAAAAAAAACAAAACAAAAAAAAAACAACTATTAAAATTAAATAAATGATAAATAAACAATCACAAATGTTGACTTACAGTATCGTGAAGAAGTTTTTCGTAGGATTCCATGTCTGGTAAGTTATCTACCTCTGGTCCATCCTGTTCTTCTGTGTATGTTTCAATGGTAGACTGTTTTTGAAAGAAAGGTGTGTGTCTCCTCCTGAGCTGAGACTCTGTCTTGGGATCACCTGGTGTGCTTGTACTGAAACCTCCATTAGCAAACTTGGATGTTAATGGAGAAATGTCTGATTGTATTTCTGAGGGTTCATTCTCCCCTTCAATGTTCCTTGAGCTTGGGCCTTTTGCTTTATTATCATCACCTTCATCATCATGCACCTCTTCAAGTCTTATGTCTTCCTGCACCTGCTATATATAGTTAGTGAAAGAGTCTCAAGAAAAAAATCCTTTCACTTACTCCTTCTGTCTCTGCCATTTCTGCCATCATCAACTGTCACACCCCCAAGTTTAAATTTTAATGACATTCATCCGTATTAGTTGTTTTGACTGCACTAGCTAGCTAGCTAGCTGTAGTGGATTTGTGTATCCCACAGCCGATTAAAGCTTAGGCAATTACTCTAGGCACGCGAATTTTGATCCCTACTAAACGAACCAGTTCGGTAAAAGTAGGATAATACTTTAGATGGAGTCACTTCGCGCTGAACAACTTTTTCGCCTGATGAGCCCCTCCCCCTCCAGCTTGCTTCGGAGGGAGCCAAGCCCCAAGCCTCCATGGCCTAATGTGATTACATCCGGCCGGCAGGTGCGGTTTTACGGCGGCCACTCCCCTTCAGTGTCTCTTCTTCCGCGGATCATCAAAATTGAGTCCGTATATCCAAGTACAGAGAAAGTGTGAAAAAAAGAAGACGTACTATACCTTAGGGCGGTGGTATAAAGATGTCCGAAGGAGCAGCCGGGAGCCAGCAGCCCCAAAGCAAGCGGCAGAGAGCGTTTTTGGGTCCCCTATCAGATGACTTTCTAAGGGTAGACTCTCCTAGCAGTGCCCATGCCTACCCTAGCCAAGGGCAACAGTCAACTCAAGGAATCCAAAGGTAATAGCTAGTGAGTATATAGCTCTTAAATTAAAATGAGATTCTTGGATGTCAAGTTTCTTGTTATTTAGACTTTCCTGGGTAAGTGGTTTCCAAATGGGAACATATGTGATAAATAAGAAACTTTGTTTGAAGCTAGCTTGAAAAGCTTTGTGTAATAGAGAGATAGAGAAAAGTGGTATGTTTTTACAGCGACTGTTGAAGGATTTGCTGAAATTAGTTAAAAACTTAAAAAATAAGTTTACACGTCGAGAAAGATTTGTATACGTACTTTAACACGATTTGTATACTTTAACACGATTTGTATACTTCACAATTTGTATACTTCAACATAATTTCTTTTACTTCAAAGTGATTTTTTTTACTTTAACATAGTTGGTAGGATTTGACTTCCTACTTGTGTTGTACATTTGGCTGTATAGAGCAGCTGTCTCTTTCAATCCTAGTAATAATTTTGTGGCTGCCAATTTTTGGTACACATCCCATTTATTAAGCTGGCTTGGTGATCGTACTCAACTAATAATGCATTCACCGAATTACTGTAGCACATTCTTAAAGTCACATTCATTGGGTTTGTGTGTGTGTGTGTGTGCTTGGAGTCGTTAGTGCGTACGTGCATGAGTGCTCAATGGGTTGTACGGTATGTGATGTATATGTATTTGTGTGTGTTACTGGTTAGATGATGTTGGTGCTTGCACTCTGAATTGTGTGTGTGTGTGTGTGTGTGTGTGTGTGTGTGTTGGTGTATGTAGGGATGGCAGACTGGTGCCCATGACTTACACTCCACAGGCAGCCCAGCAACATCGCCATGACAGCTTCATGGGGAAGCTCAAGGTCACTATAGCCCAGGTATGGCAGGTGTGAGACTGCAATTATTGTAGGGGGTTTCCCTTTATGTGGTTGAAATGACACATAAATTATCTGACTGGCCAGCAGGGAAAATGTGATTGAGACGTGTGTGTGTGTATAATTGCTTTACATATTCGTACGGTAACTCCACTTTCTTCTCCCGAGCTCTAGTTCTCTTTCCTAATTTATCACACACACAGTACGCACACACAAACACACAATATGCACACACACAACATACTCATGGTACACTACTCTACACAACTGTGGTCAGATTGTACCTATTTATGTGCATGGGTGCAACCGAGACAGTTGTGTGTGTGTGTGTGTGTGTTTCTGTACGTGTTGCATGGTGTCATATATCTGACCTTGTTAATTGTGAGCGTGTATGAAATTATGAATATTTGTGTTATGTGTTGATGTTTTGAATGAATGTATTTCATATTGTTGTTTAGTGTGTGTGTGTGTGTGTGTGTGTGTGTGTGTGTTTTGTTCTGCTTGTACATTTTTATGATTGAGTAGCATTCCTCTTTTCCCTTCTCAACTTACAGCTCATGATCCGAGCTGTTGTATATATTATTGGTTTATTTCCTTGTGGATATGGCTAGAGATCTAGTTGTTGTTTGTTCCAGGCCAAATTGACCAAGAATTATGGCTTGACCCGTATGGATCCATATTGTCGCGTGCGTATTGGTCACTCTGTGTATGAAACTCCCACTGATGTCAATGGATCCAAGAACCCACGATGGAATAAGGTTTTCAGCTGGTGAGTGGGTTGGTATGGTTATTAGTGCTTCATATTTTTGGCTATTTGATCCCATATTTCCTTTATTACTTTGCACCCTTGATTAGGCTGCGCTTCAAGTGGTCCCTGCATGACTTAGCCTTTTTGAATAAAATAGTATGTGCCCTAGAAATAACTATTGCAGAATATTACGTTACCTATGTATTTGTTGACCGACTGACTGCCGAACTAAAGGAAGAGAGCTAAAGCAAATACATGAATATATTATTGTGTGGTTCAGACAGTTTAGTAGCTTAGCTAAAATAAAAAACTAATTAGTATACTTCTTCATATTTTCTTTTTTGCTTGTAATGTTCTACTGATAATTTTTTTCACTCTGTCACAACACCACGCCCTTATCATTGGGAATGGAACTTCCGGTGAAGGAAACAGACCATGTGCCCAATGAACTGTGCCCTTGAATAGTCCACATACAGTTAGAAAGCTTGAGCGTGTTCTATTTTGGTATAGCATAGTGAAATTATTTTGTTTCAATTAATTTTTTTTGTATCATCTTGGTTTACTATACCTAGTCATTCTTATTATTTCTGTAGTAACTTGCCGAGAGGGATCACCAGCATGTACGTGGAAATATTTAATGAAGTAAGTTGACTGCTGTTGTCAGGGAATAGGTGGGCGTGGCAGGGTTAGGGGTTGGATAGGTGGATAGGTGGAAAGGGTTGTGTGGGAGGCGGTGGGTGAGTTAATTTAATAGTACGAGAGAATGTGTATAGTCATTGGATAAATCCTAATACATTTATTATTTTCCTTTCACTGTTTTTATTTTCAATCTCAATTTTATTGTGTGTTTGTCCAGCGATATTTAGCACTTGACGACAGAGTGGCGTGGGCGTACTATGAGCTGACTGAAGAGCTTCTCAGTGGGGAGTCTGTGGAGGAGTGGATTCCATTGTCCGGCAAGCAGGGGGAGGGGCTTGAGGGCAATATCAACATAATATTGTCCTTCCATGTGAGTATGGGAGTGGATATGGGTGTGGGTGTGGATATGAGTGTAGATATGGGTGTTGGTGTGGATATGGGTGTGGGTGTGGACATGGGTGTGGGTATGGTGGGAGTGAATGTGGGTGTGGATGTGGGTGTGTGGATATGGGTGTGGTTATGAGTGGATATGGATATGGATATGGGTGTGGATGTATGATGGTGTAATATCCAACTTGTTACATGTATACACTACATGTGCTTGTTTTAGGAAACACTTGCCTATTTCTTTTCTCTCCCTTTTTTTTTTTGTGTGTGTGTGAGCATATTTTATTTAGTGCATTATAATTCATGTGTATGTGTAGAAATCTACTAACTACCAGTTGAGTGCCTATGGCAACCAGCCTATAGCTATGGTGCCCACTGCTGTTCCAGCAGACCCTCAGCAGGTCAGTGTGTGTGTGCATGTGTGTGTGTGTGTGTGTATTTTGTTGGTTGATATAAGTGTTGGTTGGTTGGTGTGTGTGTGTGTGCGCGCACACTAACTTACAGGGATTGTTTTAAGGGCAAGAAGGGTGGAGCAGGTAAAGCTTCCATTACAACTGCAGAAATTCCACTCCTCTTACTTCTCTTACCATCTAGTCTAGGATTGTTTTGTTTAGTGTGGAGGTGAGACAGAGGGGGAAACTGGATTCTTTCTTTTGTGAGATAATTATAGACCTACCATTAGCTCTCTCAGTTCCTGCCATTACTTGAGGCATCCAACTACTCCAGGGAGTGCATGGACTGTTTACTTCCAATAAAAGCACAGTATCCCAACTAGGTCACAGCCATGCAATCAATATAGTGTCATTCTCACTTGATATGTTCATTGCCCGTTTCACTAGCAGTCCAATGTCACAGGACCTTTCAAAATCAGACATTTTTGTGGAAAATATATATTTTTGTTAAATTGAGTCACAATAATGTGGCACAACTTAGAGTTTGACACCAGAAAGGTGGGCGGAGAAAGGGAGTATCAACTAAACGTTATAACCAATTGGTAGTCCACATTTTCAATTCACTAAAAAACCTCCCCGGCCCTTGATAAACTTGGCATTATCAATCTGCTCATTTTGTCATACATACCTTAACCAATAGTTTTGTATTCTGTATGTAGTAAATATTTCCATGTTATCTCATACATGTACAGATGTACTACGGTGGATATGGTATGGGGTACCCTCCACAGCAACAAGGGTACCCTCCACAGCAACAAGGGTACCCTCCACAGCAACAAGGGCACCCTCTACAGCAACAAGGGTACGCCCCTCAAACCCAGCCACAGCCTACTCAACAAACACGTATGTTTCTTAATTAAGGACACAGTAGTTGTAGGGATTATGTGGATAATATTGCAAAGTGTAAAGGATGTAGAGTTAAAAAGTGCATGCATCTTATTGTATATCTTGAAAATGAATGAGCATTCTGATTACTTGGGTCCAAGTAAAAGCGAAGGTAAAATGTGAAAAAAATCTCGGTTGTCGCCTGGGAATCGAACCCATGACCCATGGGTTTAGCCACCAGTGCTCTAGCCACTGAGCTACAACTTACCCACAACTTCCAAGGCCTTCACGTTTTACCTTTATACTGAGATTTTTTCACAATTAACCTTTGCTTTTATTGAGACCTCTTAGATCAAGGAAGGTTTATTCTAGTTTTTATGAAGGGTCAGAACTTGGTAACAGTTATAATAATAATAATAATAATAATAATAATAATAATATAATTTCTGATTCAGCCCAGCAATAAGTTTCACAAGTGTTTCAGAATACATTAAACTTGTAGCTCCCCAGAGGCCCAAAGTAAGAGAGGAAGATGTGAAGCAGCTAGTGGAGATGTTCCCTAGCCTGGAGAAGGATGTCATTCATTCTGTGTTGGAGGCCAGCCATGGCAGAGTGGACACAGCAGTCACCAGCTTACTGCAAATGGCAGACTCTTAGTCTCCTCGTGAAGAACTAATGACTAAAACGATGATCATATTAGTTGATTCTATTGTTAGTTGTTGAACTTTAGTATATTGTATACTACTTGTAATAATTTTATCCTCTTTGATGTTTTTAAAAGTTGAAAGTGACATTGTATTGGCATATGTACATGGACTTGGAATTCAAGTGTAGTAGTAGTAATAATAATAATAATAATAAGTAATAGAAAAAATGTTTTAATTGCAGTACAAGTTGAAAGCCATTCTGCTACACCTGGTTTTAGATTAATGTAACAATAGAAACAATAACAAAAACATTGAAAAAAAACAACAGAAGCTATTATTGGCGAGCGAGCGTAGCGAGCGAGACACTTACAGGGGTAACACAATTGAAAATCGGGGATGTTTGTTTATTTATTTGTATATATGTATGGACGTACGTAAGGCATTTTTGTACTTTGACCCTCGCGTTTTTGTGTTAGTTTGGTTGTCGATCCCGTCCCAAATTGCACTAAACAGAATCCTCTGGTTTATCGATCAGTACCCGTAAGGATCAGAAATACTTCAGTACCCGTATCACCCTAGAAATTGAATTGTTTACCATTTTGAATTCTTTTGCGGGTTGTGTCACGCGAAATTTGGTCCCCCGCCAAATACGGTCCGGCCTGACTGAAATTGGCAGCCAAAATAGGTCCGCCCTGCTAATTTCGGTCCGCCCGGGTGCGCTCGAATTAAATAAAAATTTGAATTATAGAGGCTTGGTGGATTCCAATCCTGTGGTTGATATTGACACCGATAAGGACGTACTTTTGTTGTTGTTTTTTTACTGGGTCTTATTGTTAAAAATTTGAGATAACAAAAACTACAATCAATTGATAGTATAACTAAAACTACTCATAATATTGAAGAAAAATTAGCTAAATCTTCAAGGGAAAAAACTAAAACTAAGCATTTAAGATACTTTTTAGTACTGGAATCTCTCAACCAAACCACACTAATAGCATTATTGGATGATGACTTAGATTATACCGGAATTAAAAGGGAGATGTTTCAGTTTGGATATACATGAAGGCATTTACAAGTTTCAAAGAATATTTACAATTGTATAAATTTGCAATAGATAGCGATGTACTAGCTTTTTAGATAACTGGGTTTCAGAGTTTCTAACAGGAATGTTTGTTGGAGATATAGCTATATGTTTTTCCACACCAAAATACATCATCTAAAGTTTATAATTATTGAGACCTGAAGGGCTGTTCAGAACATTAAAAAAAAAGCTTTAGTTAAAAATGTTACTGTTCCAGTTAAATGTTACTATTAAAAATTGTGATTAAAAAAGGAGAAAACTTCGTAATGACTTTCATAACTTATGTTTGTTACATTACTGATTTGGATGAGAGATCTGAATTCTAGCATCATGCCACAGTGATCCCACTTCTGGACATTTAGGCACGAAAAAGACTTTATCAAGAGTTAGTGAGCGGTTTATGTGGCAGGGAATGGTCAATGATGTTAATAAATTGGTAAGCAAATAAATAAACTAATACAGAAGTGAGTGTGGTCAACTGATGACAAAGAGTGTTGTTATTTTTTAATTGTGATATATCCAGGTTAGTAATTGTGATCTGTGCCATGGCAAATTAAGCCAATCTACTCCTGAGCTCCATCCAGTACCAGTTGTGTCACCATGGCACCACATTGGTATTGACTTCATTGGCCCCATCTCTCCTGCATCACATCAAGGAAACAGATACATATTGACTATAACTGATTATTTCACAAATTTTGTTGAGGAAATTCCTATGAAACGTAAATGTTTTGATAATGTAGCTGCTGCATTGTTCAAGGTAGTCAAACATATGCACTATGATGAAGTCTTGAAGCTTATAATTTATTGAATATACTATTATAGGTATTTATGAGAATGGGAATTTGAAAGGTAAACTCATCAACAAGAAGTACTAAAGAGCAGTCTTAACATAACTATACAGATATAACTCACCACCTCCAGTTAATCACACAATTGATTTTTTTCCTCTGGAGCTAGGTGGGACTAAATTTGGCAAAGCGGACCACATCTGGCAGCCATGTTTAGTCCGCCCGGACTGAATTCGGCAGCCAATTGTGGTGGTCCCGGACAGTTTTTAGCAGCCAATTTCAGTCCGGGGGGAGTCTAGTCGACAATGTATTTTCAAGTAAGTACTGTTGCGTACAATCGGGTCCTACCCAAAATCGGTTACCGCGAAGGTAATTCTGTGTAGGTGCATGTCCAGTTGTGTCAAAGCATTGTGTGTATTACAACCACTACTTAGCTAAAGAATTATCACAAAGAAAACTTTTAAATAACGTGTATTGTTTTGTTGTTGTTTTTCCCCTTCAATTAAGCAGTTGCAGAGAGCTGTTACTATGGCACTGAAATCCCTTTACCGTGTTTGCGAAATTAAAAAACTGGACCTTATTTTCAGTAGTTTCAGTGTTAGAAGTCAAAATCATTCATATAAAAATAGTATAGTCTTTAGGCTCGCTCGCCATTTGTGCTCAAGCACATTACTAGTAATAGGTCATTGATAATAATGCTAAACTAAAAGATTTTAATATTGAACAGTGTTCATTGGAGGAGGAGTAAGTGTGTTTCTGTAGGATTTGGGACACGATATTGCGATTCAAGAGAGAAGTTTTTGTCAATACTTGTTTTGTTGTTGTTGTTTTCCTTCAATTCAACGCAGTGTCCCACTCCCAGTGAAAATCTTGTATTCAAACCCAGCAGGATATCCAACCTGAAAAGTAAATTATGGGCATTGAGAAATTGATCACCTCAGCTCTGCTTTCTGCGGCAGCATTCCCAGGTAATTGGCCAAGGTATCACCGTATGCTACTTCCCGTGCTCCTACTGACAGACGCAGGCCAACATCGCTTTTGTCTCGTGGGTGTATACTGCCGTAAGGGGAGGCAGGGTCTCCCAGGTCAATAGCCACTGCCATGAAGACGTCATCCATCTTGGGATTAGGTACATAGCCGTAGCTGGCAGTCTGGGACCATCGCAGCTGAGGGAAGCCACCAACTGTGACATTGCTGTTCCCAGTGGGACAATAAACCAATCAATACTTATGAATATTAACAGTCGCTCATTCGTGGTATATTAGGACAAAATAGGGCAGTGTAGCAAACATTTAAATGGGAGATTTAAATAAATAGGCTTGTCATAATAATAATAACAATAATAACAATAATAACAAAAATAATAATATAATAATAACAATAATAATATAATTGATAATAATAAGTAATAGTTAGAGCATAAGCACTTAGGTACTGGTGGATTTAGTGCACTGAAGCCCAAGGGCCGTAGGCCCCAGGGTAGTGTGCACTAAATTCACTAGTACCTAAGCGTGCATGCTCTAAGCATTTTAGATCCCGTTTACGCATGCCCAGTTGCCACTAGCAACTTTGTTTATCAGCATTTTCGCAGAAATGGCTAAAGGCAAAAAATAGTGCACACTTACCAAGTTAGTACACCTAGTAACAATATAGCAACGGGATCTAATAATAATAATAATAACCAACAGGCCACTAAATTTTCAAACTAGTTAGAAGTAACCAGAAAATTTATTGTTTGTACTCACAGGTTTTAGTTTTGTGTCCTAGTAACGTGCTGATGCAATGAATTTATGTATGGAGTTGTCTTCGTTGTAATAAGCAGCATTCAAGCTGGTCACATTCTTCAAGCAACTTGGTGTCCACTATGTATTTGATGTGACTTGTTCAAGAGACTTGGCTCTGATGGAAAGGTTGGTTGGTTTGGTGCTGTTGTTAGCTGTTCTTCCACACATTAGGTGGTGTACCTTCATCCCTGTGACTAAATGAATTGTGCATGAGATATAAAATAATAGCAAATTTCCTCATTCTATAAAGCTAATATTATGTTAATTAAAACTTCACCCGGCATTGACTTCTTGCCAAAGTCCTCTTCAGGGGTGAACTGAGGTCAAACTAAGCACCATGCAAACAGCAAGATTACTGGAGGGTACGCTTACTGTTTATTATATCCTGAAGGATGATTGCATGCAGCATAGACAGCCAGCATCCTGGAAGCTCTAAACCTATGTCTCTGTTAAATTTATTGTAGACTGTTCATCTGTATTTGTAGAGCTTTTTTGATCTTTAACTCGTGATTCTTATTGGCTCTGTCTACAACTCTTACTTAATGGAGTGATTTTGCTGCCAAGTATATTCAAAAATGGCGGAGACCTTCTCATCACATCTCTTGCAAGCATCCTGATGTTCTTTCAACCTTTTTGTGGCCCATGAAATTAAATTAGCCTGCTCATGAAATATCTCACCATATCACACTTGACTCTTGTAATAAGTATTCGAGCAAAGCGAGCAAGACACTCTCAGGGTAACACCATTGAAAATCAGGGATATTTGTTTGTTTGTTTAAATGTGTGGAGTGTACGTATGTCATTTTGTACTTTGACCCTCATATTTTCGCGTTTGCTAGGAGTCCACCTTGTCCCTTACACCAGGTATTCGAATTAGTGGTGTTGGTAAGTTAATGCGCTTTATCAAGTTATACGCCCTACGTAACACTGTTGTTCTTACTTGAAAATTCGTTGTCCAATGATAGCCTAACCACGAAGGTAAATCTTGTTGATATGTCCAGTGAACAAGTGTGTGTGTGTTGTGTGTGTGTGTGTGTGTGTGTGTGTGTGTGTGTGTGTGAAAGTGTTGTGTGTTACAGCTACTGCTGTACAAATTATGGTTAAGTTTTTTCTTTCTGATTTAGATGACCTAAAGAATAGCACAAAGTATGGTTTAACCAACAATAAACATTTTAGCTTCCATACACAGGATTTTGGCTACTACAGTAGTAAGCATGTCCTAATATAGGGTTAGGTTCAAACCTGTGGTAATTCCTTAGAAATGCCTATTTTTTTATTATTATTTTTTAGTTGCGGCAAGCGGTTACTATGACACTGAAACCCCTTTACTGTATATACGTAATTTAAAAACTCGACCATTTTTTAGTAGCTGGAGAGTTAGAAGTTAAAATTAATCATACAATAATTTGCTGGTTGTATTTGTAATATTCAGGTATAAAGCCGTGCCCTAAGTTGATGAGAACGGTGCATATATAGATTGGCTGGGTTAGTAAGGAGTTGTTAGTAAAGCCAAAGGTGAGTGTTATCCATGAAAACTGAGTTGGGTTGGTAAAGCTTCTACAGTAATGACGACTGCAGTGGTGAGTGAGTGTTAAAGATTAAAATACCGTATGCTACTCCATTCTTAATTTGTAACAGTTAGTACATCAAGTGCCACTGTATGGCTGGGTACTTGCTAGTATATATATATATTATATATATATATATAATTGTGGTGTTTTTGTTTATTTGTATCACCTACATAATGGGAAGGGGTGGTCAACTTTAATTAGAACAATAGCTGGTGTAGTTTTTGTATGGTGACCAGTGACTTTAAATTCCTTAGGTCCTTCAGGGCAGGGCTTCTATATGTAGAGTCCCTCCAATTATGTTGTTAAGTATAGTTGCTACATATGTTCAAAGTTCATCAGGCGATACACTTCACTATTGATTGTGTTAGTCAGGAACCGTCACTATGTTCTAAATCAGTCAGGCGCTATGCAGCCATTGTGCTGTATTTAGGGTATCTCAGGCCCTACACATGTAGTGCCGTCACTGCGCTTGGAATGCTACAGCCTAGAGCCTTCAGAACCCTAAAAACAATAGTTCCCTCTGAGGTAGCACCTAAACTATAATATAGAGTGCACAACTGCAATCTTTAATACGTTTTCCCGTGATGTCCTACTTCAGTGTCTCACTCCCTGCCAAATTAGATTTTACTGTATTGAGCAACAGTAACTATGTATGGTGTGTTCCTAAGGGAAAGGGTGGTTATTTAGTGATAATTCCGAGACATGGCATGGTTTAACTATTTTATACCAAGTTACTACCTAGAGATGTTTTACTCCAATAATTATAGCCCGTTACCCGAGTGACCGCCCTTGTCGTTAAGAACTATAAATCGGATACAGTCTGGTATGCTCGTAAGAAAATGTACTAGCGGGGAAAAGTCTGATATAGTTCTTAGCAACCATAATTATGGTGGAAGGCAGATCAAAGCAAAATGGAATAATGAAGAGTTTGGGTACTTTAATACAATTACTAAGATAGCTAACACTATACTTCGCTCGTTGTTTATGTTTGGGCTATAAAATAGTTATAAACCAAAATCATTAGGTTTGTATTTCGATTTATAAATCCTCGCCACTCGGGCTGCGCCCTCGTGTCTCGAAGTTTATAAAATCACATACAAACCTCAATTTGGTTTATAACTATAACATAATGTAATAATTTAGTTATAGTCAACTTTAGACTAGTAGTAACCATGGATTGTCTGCAAACAAGGTTTGTACCAGTGAAAAATAAATAGATTTTTAGACTAGTAGTAACCATGGATTGTCTGCAAACAAGGTTTGTACCAGTGAAAAATAAATAGATTTTTCTTCGTAGCTGTAAGGATTATGCAATTTCACTAGAAATTGAAGAAACATCTATTTCTTGGTACAAATATAATATTTCCACATCACTTGAGCGTTCAAAATTTCCCAAATTGAACATTGTATTGAACTCCAACATGCCTGTGCGTGGTTCTGGACAGCTAAAATTTTAGAAGTATGGTAGAATTACATTTAGTTTACTGTTTTGGAAAATATCCAATGTATAATAAACATTTTATTACACTCGTCATGCAATATGTTGGTGCCTTTTCACTCTTTTACTTGTATTTTCAATTGCCTTCAGCTCGTGAAAAATGCTTACACATGCTCTTGAATTATCTCCCCATATTATATGCTCTTGAATTATCTCCCCATATTATACACTTACTCGTACAACGAGTATTATTATAAAATACTTATTACATGAGTCAAGTGTGATATATATTTCAGGAGTGTACTGTCACGAGCTTGTAAAGTTATGTAGTTGGTTATAACACTTTCATCAGGGTTAGTTCTAGATCCTTCCCCCCCCCCCCCCCCCCCCCCCCCCCCCTTCCACGCACACACACTCTCACTCACACACACACACACAGCCCCAGCTGATGTTTTAGCAGGTGATCTGGCCTGGTTAAGTATAGTTTGATATTTGTTTTTGGGTAAGCTATAGGCTGGTTGCTAGCGTATCTGAGGATAATGAGTGAGTAGCACAGTGTGAGATAACACCAATGATATTGTTGAATTATCTCTCAAGTCACGAACTTAAAAATACTGTTGTTAATATATCTAGCATAGAGTATTATGTGTAATATATCTAGCATAGAGTATTATGTGTAATATATCTAGCATAGAGTATTATGTGTAATATATCTAGCATAGAGTATTATGTGTATGTTCACATTTTTTTAGCTGTAAGGAATTCATAACAAGATATGAAAGAAACTCAGTGGGTAGTTTGCCGATGTTTGCTTCATCTTGTCCAGGTATGTGTGTTTGTTAGAGTGGTTGTGTCTGTAATGATTTCATTGCACATGCTATTGAGAAGCATTAGTCTCTTGGAAAGTTCTGTAATGGAAGATATCACCTCAGTCACTATGTTAGAATGTTTTTAGCTAATAAAGTATGGGTTGGGTATACATCTGAATTGTCCTAATTTTTTGTTGTTATTTCTAAGGATACCTTGCATTGCTAAGTATGTATGTATGTGTTATATATATATATATATATTGCTGGTGATTTGACGTGGCAACAATGACTTTGTAAAAAAATGTATTTTGTCTGTAGGTTGGATATGTTATGCCGAAAAGACTCATGGCAGCCATATTTTACCTTATATCAGTACTACCAAGTCTCCACAGCAGATCATGGGCTCTCTCATCAAATACTATTTTGCCAAATCTATTTCCAAAAAATAAGAACTACTTTTCAGGTACTTTTGCTTGACACATATTGGGTGAAAGTATTACGTGTGTTTTTTTGTGTTGTTGTTGGCATGTGAGTTAGACCAGATGAGATATATGGTGTGACAGTCATGCCTTGTTACGATAAGAAGTTGGAGGCATCTAGGAGTGATTTCTACAGTGACCTCTACAGAACAAGAGATGTGGATTGTGTGATTACTTCAGGTAATTAATTAACCTTATATTTGCCACTTTGAAGAAATTCTCTCTAGATACTTTGTTTTGTTTCATTTTTTCATTCCTGTTCATTTGCCTAAGTAAGGAGTGTCATTTCAACCATTCTATGAACAGGTGAACAAAAATGTCAGTGTTGATCTGTTTCCCAATGCTAGCAAGTTTTGCATGGACCTTACGCAATACATGCGCTACTAGTATACCACATGTATATGTATGAGTGATAGCATGGGTAACCATGCTATCACTTGCTAATGGTAGACCAGCTTTTAAAAAAAAAATTCTTTACACTGTAGCTACACTGTATCGTTCACTCACTATCTCCATACTTCAGGATTAGCTTCCTCTGGAACTTCGTTTTCAACCTATGGCTCCTCTTAGTCTGTTGAAAAAAATTCACTCTGATATGGATAGAACTTCTGTGCTAAAGAATGACATGGTTCCCAACTAGAAACTACTCAAACTGTACATTTCCAAGGTTAAAGCTGCACGCATGTGCACTTACCCGTACTATTTCACTTAGTTACTAGCAATTTCAATTGAACAGCGGTTTTTTCCATACATTTTTGAATGGGCCATTTACGCACCGTACTATTTATACATTAAAAATGATTGAAGCAGATCTCCCCCCACCTCTTTTCAACTGTTTGTACATGTAGTTCACTATTAACTAAAATCATGGTTTGATATTCGTAGTTCAAACTATACCAACTGTTGTATGAAGATGGGAATGTTGTTTCAACTATAGGAGAAGTAGAAGTCATGTTGAAGGAGAAACAAGTGAATATTGCTGCCTTACCTATGACCTGCCATGATAAACTGTAAGTCTACACAGATAAACAACAATTATGATTGTGTGTGTGTGTGTGTTTAGATATGGCACTAGTGATTACCAGCTCTACAGTCATTCTGGCGGAGGGCCTGTAAGTATTTCTGATCCTTAAATTAAAAGATAATTTTCTTCTCTCTGTTTATCTAGGGTGGATATTTAGAACACGTTTTTAAACACGCAGCCTCGAAAGTAAACAATTGTTTGATCTTAATTTCTAATTAGTTATATTGATCTTTTTATTTATTTATAGTTATTTGGAAAAGAAGTAGGAGATATAGAATATAAAACATTGCGTAATAAAGATCTGAGAGAAGTTACCTTAGAGGTAAGAAATTAACTAATATGAAGATCAGTTTTTCCAGTTTCAATTTATGTTGCTCTTAATATACTATGCTGCACATTTCTCTGACAGTCTTCATTACTGGTATCAGAAATACTTGAAGAATCATGAAACTGTTTGATCAGATTTCTCATGAATTAGGTCCTGATGTATCTTTATAGATAGTAAAATAATTTTGGTCTGAGGTGTAGTGTGGAGTAAGGTGATAAACAGGAACACTTCAGAATCAATGACTTGAACATATTATTACCATTAGGAAATTGGCGGCTGAATGTTGATGCTTCTCTTCCGATTGTATCACTCTGTGTAGGACAGTGCAATGTTTAGCCTAGGGGGAGTAATCGTACAATAGGGATCCCAGGATTTCTGTAATCTGTGTGAACCATGAGGGTAGGGTAACCCTGTTATGTATAGTGTAGAACATGTGCCTGTCTAGGTCGATGGGAAAGTAGTTTTGCAGTTTGTCGCAGCATACGGTTTTAGAAATATCCAGAATATTGTGCAAAAACTAAAGAGGAAGAAGTGTCTGTACCAGTACATTGAAGTAATGGCTTGTCCAGCTGGTGAGTATTGTGAATGGTTTTAATTAGGTAGACCACTCCTTCACTATAGCCAAAATACAACATGTTCCAACTTAGCAAAATTGTGCTAGTTTTCTGAACGCAAACGTATAATTAATAACAATTTTCTTCTTTTTTCTTTTTTTTTTTTCTTTTTTATTTATTCATATTTCTGTCTAGATGAGCAGCAGAAAATGTTGTTGTTGTTTTTAATATACCTCTTTATAATATAGTATGTAAATTATTTCATGGTAATTATCCATTCAATCAGTCGTTACAAGCATACATTCTTGAATGAGTGAGTAAAGTAAGTGCACCAGTTGTAGTTCAGTAAACTTTATTTGAATGAGTGAGTAAAGTAAGTGCACCAGTTGTAGTTCAGTAAACCTTATTTGAATGAGTGAGTAAAGTAAGTGCACCAGTTGTAGTTCAGTAAACTTTATTTGAATGAGTGAGTAAAGTAAGTGCATCAGTTGTGGTTCAGTAAACCTTATTTGAATGAGTGAGTAAAGTAAGTGCACCAGTTGTGGTTCAGTAAACTTTATTTGAATGAGTGAGTAAAGTAAGTGCACCAGTTGTAGTTCAGTAAACCTTATTTGAATGAGTGAGTAAAGTAAGTGCACCAGTTGTAGTTCAGTAAACCTTATTTGAATGAGTGAGTAAAGTAAGTGCACCAGTTGTAGTTCAGTAAACCTTATTTGAATGAGTGAGTAAAGTAAGTGCACCAGTTGTAGTTCAGTAAACCTTATTTGAATGAGTGAGTAAAGTAAGTGCACCAGTTGTAGTTCAGTAAACTTTATTTGAATGAGTGAGTAAAGTAAGTGCACCAGTTGTAGTTCAGTAAACCTTATTTGAATGAGTGAGTAAAGTAAGTGCACCAGTTGTGGTTCAGTAAACTTTATTTGAATGAGTGAGTAAAGTAAGTGCACCAGTTGTAGTTCAGTAAACCTTATTTGAATGAGTGAGTAAAGTAAGTGCACCAGTTGTAGTTCAGTAAACCTTATTTGAATGAGTGAGTAAAGTAAGTGCACCAGTTGTGGTTCAGTAAACTTTATTTGAATGAGTGAGTAAAGTAAGTGCACCAGTTGTGGTTCAGTAAACTTTATTTGAATGAGTGAGTAAATGCACCAGTTGTAGTTCAGTAAACCTTATTTGAATGAGTGAGTAAAGTAAGTGCACCAGTTGTAGTTCAGTAAACTTTATTTGAATGAGTGAGTAAAGTAAGTGCACCAGTTGTGGTTCAGTAAACTTTATTTGAATGAGTGAGTAAAGTAAGTGCCACCAGTTGTAGTCAGTATGTAAACTTATATTTGAATGAGGTGAGATAAAGTAAAGCTAGCACCAGTTGTATTCAGTAAACCTTATTTGATATGACGTGGAGTGTGGTAAGTAAGTGCAACCAGTTGTAGATTCAGTAACCTTATTCTGAATGATGTGAGCTAAGTAAGTGCACAATATGTAGTTCAGTAAACCTATGCTGATATGAGTGAAGATTTAAAGTAAGTGCACCAATTGTTGTGGTTCAGTAAACTTTATTGAATGAACGGGTGAGTAAAGTAAGTGCCACCAGTTGTAGTTCAGTTAAACCTTATTTGAATGACGGAGATAAGTAAGGAACCAGTGTAGTTCAGTAAACCTTATTGAATGAGCTGAGTAAAGTAAAGTGCACCAGTTGTAGATCAGTTTAAACCTTTTTGAATGAGGTGATGTAAAGTAAAGCTGCCAAACCAGTTGTGGTCAGTTAAACTTTATTTGATATGAGTGAGTAAATAAGTGCATCAGCTTGTAGTCAGTAAACTTATTTAATGAGTGAGTAAAAGTAACGTGACACCAGTTGTATGGTTTTCAGTAAACTTTATTGAATGAGTGAGAGTAAGTAAGTGACCACCAGTTGTGCGTCAGTAAACCTTATTTGAATGAGTGATGCTAAAGTAAAGTGCATCACGTTGTAGTTCAGTAACTTCTTTGAATGAGTGAGTAAAGTAGCTGCACCAGGTGTGAGGTTCAGTAAACTTTATTGAATGAGTGAGTCGAGCTAAAGTAAGTGCACCAGTTATTGTACGGTTCAGTAAACTTTATTTGAATGAGTGAGTAAAGTAAGTGCACCAGTTGTGGTTCAGTAAACTTTATTTGAATGAGTGAGTAAAGTAAGTGCACCAGTTGTGGTTCAGTAAACCTTATTTGAATGAGTGAGTAAAGTAAGTGCACCCGTTGTAGTTCAGTAAACCTTATTTGAATGAGTGAGTAAAGTAAGTGCACCAGTTGTGGTTCAGTAAACTTTATTTGAATGAGTGAGTAAAGTAAGTGCACCAGTTGTGGTTCAGTAAACTTTATTTGAATGAGTGAGTAAATGCACCAGTTGTAGTTCAGTAAACCTTATTTGAATGAGTGAGTAAAGTAAGTGCACCAGTTGTAGTTCAGTAAACTTTATTTGAATGAGTGAGTAAAGTAAGTGCACCAGTTGTGGTTCAGTAAACTTTATTTGAATGAGTGAGTAAAGTAAGTGCACCAGTTGTGGTTCAGTAAACCTTATTCACCATAGCTACATCCATGTTGCTACAAACGTCACGATCAGAGATACTTATTCATTTGTTATACATTCATCTTCTATTTATTTTGTCTGGCTATAGTTGCTATTCTTTCAATTTCAGGATCTATTTAGATAAAACAACATTTACTTATATGCATTCAACTTCAGGATGTATTTGGATAAAATAACAATTTACTTGTGTGCTTTCAACAGCTATTGTTTAGTTCAAACCTACATTTTCATAAAAAAGATACCATATTATGTTGTTGGTTTTGTTGTTGTTTTACAAGAATAATGTATCCAATGGTTTTCTAAACATTGTGCGACTACAGTAACAGCAATATCTAAGAAATACCACAAAAACCTGTATGCATGAAGGAAACTAGAAGAGAAATAGTTTTTGTAGTCAATACATCTGAATGAGTGTTTTTATATGAACAACTTTCATTTTGTATATTATTGTTGTATTCCTTGCTACCAGATCAAGTAACGCATACTCTGAACTGCATAGTAATAACTGTGTTAGCTATGATTAGTAAAAAAATAAAAATAAAAATAAAAAGACTTCTGACAAACAAGCAAAGGGTCGACAAATTTATTTTTAGTTGTTTTACCAATTTTCAATAGCCTTGAATACAACAAGGAGAGCTACCAGTGAAAATTAAGAGTCATTCTGACGGACACTGTTTGCACGATACAGTGACATACTTCTTTCAATACAGTTATACTATGCTTTCTTTTCCTCAGTAAAATAACCTATGATTATAAACTGACAGGATGCTGGAGAATTATTTTGTGATCATTTCAAACCTTAATATTTCAGTGGTCATATATATCATGTAGTTGTTCTTGTTATTTTGTGTGACTACTGTGTTCAATTTTGCAAAGAATAAAATTGTCGAGTATAAAAGCTACATTGTAATACAATCTTGGAGAAGCTGGAGCTGAATTGCTGCTGATTTGCAAGTTTTGAGATTTTTGATGTTATTTTAAGGATGTGTGAATGGTGGAGGTCAGATTAAATCGACTGAAGGAATGGCTGCGAAGGATATGTTAGAAAATGCTGAGAAAGTGTATTCATCAGTGAGGTAACTAAGTGTATCTAATGAAAAGAGTACATGTATGCACTTCACTTAGTTAATAAATGGGAAGCTTATTTTCTAGTATGGGCAGTAATTCTCATGTGCTATGTATCTGTAGATGTCGTTGTTGTTTGTCATTTCTTTATGCTTTATTTATTTTGAAGCTCTACAAAGCCAGAGGATAATGAAGAAGTAACCTCTTTATACAGGTATTTAGTTTATATATTTTTTATTTTTATTTTTTTTTTTATTTATGAACTTAATTTTTTAATTTATGGTCTAGGGAGCTGTTAGATAAATCTCAGTTTGTTGATGTGCTACACACGAATTATCATGAAGTGGAAAATTTCTATCTGCTCTTAATATTAAGTGGTAGTGGCCAACGATTATATATGTCGTCTTCAACAATTCAAACTCTTTCACAACTTCATTGGCTATTTTTTTGCAAGCATTCTAAAATTTAGTTAGTATGCATTTTTACTATACATTAATTAAATAAAGGTGGTATCAATATAAAATAAAAAAGGTCATGAAAACCAAGTTTGTTGTTGTTTTTAATTCTTCTTTTTCATAATAATAATAATAATAATAATAATAATAATAATAATAGTAATAAAAATAATAATAATAATAATAATAATAATAGTAATAATAATAATAATAATAATAATAATAATAATAATAGTAATAATAATAATAATAATAATAATAATAATAATAACATAATTGAAATATACTGACTAACTAGCAAGACATTGTAGATTAGTCAATTTTGCGGAAAATTTCTGGTAATATACTATACTTATTTTAATGGTAGCTATATATCAATGTTGTAATGTCTTGTGTATGTATGTGTGTGTGTGTGTGTGTGTTGGGGAGGGAAGAGAATAATTTTGAAAAAGGGAAATCATTAAAAAAAGAATTAATTAAGAGGAAGCGGATGACTATTAAAGAAAATACAGACTACCGGTCTCCACTTTAATAGTTATTATTAGACTTATTTTATTATTATTGTTAATATACCATATCACTTTGATCATCATTAGTTCTATTGTTTATTATTATTACTGTATTTCATTATACATAATTATTATTACTCGGATTATTGTTTTATTATTACAATTATGGCTATTGTTGTTCCATTGTTATTTCTCTAGTAGTTTATTCACTTAAATAGGCAATCATTTTTAATTTTTTAATAGAGTAGCTGCTGTCTGGCTCTAATTCTGTATCATTAGCAAGTTATCTAGCAATCTGCCCATCATGAAGTCATTTGAGCTCAATTTCTAAAAGCAAGAATACACGCTTCTGAAGTTTAACCTTTTGGTTTACCTTGTGTGATGATCAGTGATTATTATTTCTTTTACACTTGAATAGACAGCAGCGTACCAATATATTTAAATATGTTGCAAATACATAGAGCGCTGAGACACTCAAATACAATTACATCGTAATTACTGCAAACATGTATTCAATTAAATACAATTGCAATGTAATTGACTTTATGTAGTAGTACGAATCTTCAACAAAGTGCCCCAATTAAGTGCTCTTTGCCATAATCATGCAGTCTTTTTTGAAGATGATACGTGACAACCGACATCTAGACTGTATATAAACTGTAGAGTTGAAGTTAGTGTATATTATTGTGTGGTCAGCCACTCACAATGTAAGGAAAACATGGCTACACAGGGGCTAGTAAAACGTGACTAATTAACTTCCTGGGTGTACTGCTATAATGATCATTTACACATGATTCTATGTAATATTAGTCTAGACATTTTTTAATTTTTTGACAAGAGTTTAAGAACTGAACAAGCGAGGAGACCACATTAAATGGAAAGTTGCCACTTACTTGATAGCAGTGTTGTACTGCATTCAGTCATAATGAGAGGTGAAGTATCATTTCATATTGCAACACTGTGTGGTTGCATATATGCCCAGCTTCTTTAAACAGACCCTTAGCAGGGGCGGCGGATTTAGGGGGGGCTCGACTGGTGTCGTAGGAGCCCCCCCCCTCCCCCCCCCCTTTCAGAATGAGCCCTCATTTTTAGCTACTGTATTTCTTACCTGTAACTGGAAATAAAATTATAATAGCAATCACTTTTTGTTCGTCGTTGTTTTTCCTTGTAGCTACTCCAACAATAATTGCGATCTTCTTTTGAACGCACCTCTACTGAGCGTCAGATTTTTTACTACTTGTGTCCTTATACAATATGGTAGACCAAGTTCGTAGTATACCAAAGCAGAATAAGTCCAGAATTTATTAATTCTGGACAGAATTTAGTGGTTGTTGCTTATTCAAATTTTTTTTCTTCATGGTTGAATTTGACAATTTAGTCTGGCGGCCAAACACTCAAATTTGGGGTATGCGGAAAGTTTTTTTTCATAAACATATTCTACAAGGTCTACAAAATCATATTCAGGTTCATGCCACTTTGGTACAGTTAGGCATTGCGAAATATTCGCCAATTTTTGTTAAATTTCGCTGAAATCTAGTTGAAATCAAATAGCATCATGTTACATATCATTGAAATCCTTATTTCATGCAGATTATTTTTTACAATAGCACTTATGATCAAAAAATTAATATTTTAAGGTAACAAAAATTACTGAGAATTTTACGTGCAATCAATAAGCTTATACCAGCTCCTCTTCTTCAGAGTCGGATTGCGAATCATAAAATGAGGCTTGTTCTACTGTCCATTCATTGTAGCATTTGGTTGAGTAACATGCACAGAACTGTGTGCATGATATTTTGAAAGACTTGCAGGAGCAGTATCCTCTTTTACAAGCTTCTGCTGCCTTGCAATTGCAAGCTAAAACACGTCAAACTCCATTGGGAAGAACTTGGACCTCTTCTGCCACCATAACTGGCACTAATATTTCCTCTTCTTCATTTCGTAACCATCCAAACTGTACACATTCAAAAAAAATTAAAGAATCACATTGAGCAAAATATATTACTTCTTACCATAGTTGGATCAACTGCTGGTGGGTCAGGTAGAAGACAAGACTTCCACACGGCACACTGATAATGTGCCCTAAGAACATTTTGTAGGAATGATTCGGATGTGGGAGGCAAATTTGCCAACTTTGGTGCGTTTGAAAGTTTTCCTCTGGCTCTCTTAATCCACATTCTGTATCTAAACAGAAAAAAATGTAATAACATTATTATGTGTGCATAGAGTGTACTACAAAAAACAAACGCTTGCCTCTTATCTGACATAGTTTCTCCATCAGATATTCCATAGCAATCACCAATAAATGCAGTGGCTTCTGAAACTACATCTTGAATGTCCACCACTTAGTTCTCCTAGAAAAAAGAGTTTTCTCTGCTTCGTCACTTTAATTGCAGTTTTCTTACCAATGCCATGGTAACAGCAAACACTGTCACAACCGGTGAGTGCATGAGCAGCAAGAAGGGATGATAATGTTTTGTTGCTGTTTTTCCAATATCTACAATTGCTAGACATGATTTGGTTGATTCCATAATCACAGTGACATCAGATCTTTCTATTGGAAAATAGTGGCAAGCTAAAACGAAGACATCTGTATCATCAGATATAATGGTAACAGAATTACATCCAGAATCGAAAATTAGTCCGTAGCACTGCTGAATAATAATCAGGTCAGCTTCTTCATGGGTTGTTTTAAGGTCATGCCTTGGAATATTAAGACCTTGAGTGACTTGCATCGGAGTATCACTTGATCCAGTAATCACTAATGTGTTACAAAAGTAACATTTTCTTTAAGAAAGTCAAACATAATGTCAATTATTTGGAGTTTGTTAGAGGAGCATAATAATATTTTTTCTTTACATGGAAGTGGAGTTGAAGGAAGGTGTAAATTTTAGTTGATATGCATTTTTTTTGCTCTATCTGAACGAGTGGATCCTTTTATACTAAATTTCTTGTATCGATCAAAGACTAGGTACACATCATTATACATTAATTATATTCACACAATTTTTCTGCAAGATGAGAAAGAACACATTCTTTTGGCCAGTCTAGACACCAGAGAATTGCATTTCCATCTATAATAAGTGGTTTCTGACAATTTAGTAGAAATATATGACAAAAGCTTAGCCAGAGTAGGACTAACATCTTGCTTACAAGAAGTTAAATCAATATTGCTTTGATATTCATCTTTATTATACTTAGTGTTCTGAATTTCTGAAACAATTTTTTTGCAGTACTATGAAGATTTCCTTAATCTTCATTGTCAAGGATTTGTATACGCAATACTGTATTTGCTTTAGATTTAAAAACAATTATATTGGCTATTCCAGGTGAAGATAAAAGTAAAATATCATTCTTATACTCAGCAACTAACTTTTGTACCAATTCTTTTCTGGACAGTGATGTTCCTCCTATACTCCTTATATAAATCAAGTGAAGACCACACTCGAGATGGGGTTACTTGCAAACAGATTTGATAAGAGTATAAGGTTCACTTTCCAGAGATATATTACTTTGTGGTAGTGGGAAGCTTTGATGTTTCTCACATTTGTAAACTTCTTGCGGCAATCTTCATGATACCTCCCATCAGCTGAAAGTAGATCATGTGAACATCGTGTGTCACTTAATCTTAGTCTCACTTGTTCTGCCCATGCATCACCTCGGTCATTGCATACCTAGATTAAGTAGGATTATTATTTATATGCCTGAAAATGCTATTCACTTACCTTTACTAGATGATCCTTATAAGTAAGCATATTTGGACCACGCTCTGAAGTGGTGCATGCATAGGATTCTCTCCAACAATCAGGATGTTTTTTTATCCTTAGTTAACTCACATTTCTCACCACAAAATAAACAGTGCTCTTTCCAGACAAAAGGAGCTGCGTAACGTGTTAATTTGATTTGTTTTTCTATACCATCTTTTCCCTTCTTCCTTAAATATCTCTTTATATGAGTTTCTGAATTGTATGTTGATATAAAATTTTCATGTGTTTTCAACTTCTTCAGTGCAGGTGGTGACAACTCCAGTAACTTCAAATGCAAGTCATCTTTTCTTTTCCTGCTTTTTGCTTTAACTGTCTCTATCCTTGCTTCGCTAATATTCTTCAGTCCCTCCTCATTACCAGAGCAGTTGCAGTGTGGACTACATTGAAAGATAGATGAGTAAGATTCCCAATCCATAACTCTTGTGAAGCAGCTGAAGTTATGGTCACAATTATTTTGCCAGCTTTAAACCATTTACATTTTTTTTTAATGTGATGGTTATGATAGCTATGAATACCATTATTACACATTTTTATTTTAACTGATTAGTGCAAATCAAAAAAAATTATTATTGATTAAGATTGTGAAAGAATACCAGATTTATTGTATAGATCGTACATACTTTTGTCAGAAAATACTAATTTTTGTTTATAACTTTAATCTAGTTGACTTATATACAATATAATTTATCAAGTAATGATCAGTACCTTCTAAGGATTCAAATGATATACAACATGAACCAATTTGGTGCAACTTTATATTGTACCATTTCCTAAAATTTAACAATAAATATTTTCGCATATATTTCGAATTGCCCAACCATGCCAAAGTGGCATGAATCTGATTATGACTTCATAGGTCCTATAGAACATATTTATGGAGAAAAAAAGTTCCGCATACCAAAATTCCAGGTTAACCCCTCTGGCTTCCAGACTAATTATATAAATCTACTTTCATCACTAACTAAAATCTCTTTGTACTTTCATTTTATCTCATGAATTAGTTTCTTTTCTTTTTTTCATGAGTAAGTGTACCTATTCACTAAGGGTTGGCAAATTGTGCTGGCATGATTTTGAGTGTGATAAGTGATTTCATAAATGCTAGCATATGCTAGCATGATTAGTGTAATTATGAGCAAAATGAAGTAGCTAATTTTTGGAAAAAATTATAATTAGTTTTTATTGTACTGTAACAATAGCAATTTAATGTAGTGTTTGAGAGACCGGCTTTGGGACTTTTTAAATGAATCTATGAGCTTACTAACTACCCTCAGTGTTGGTAGCTAATTCTATTTGAAGATTCCAATATCACTTTCTGTATAAGAAATAAAATACTTTCAGTTCCAGCACTGTTGCCCATTAGGATGCAGATCAACAACTCACATTACAAACAGTGGCCATACCAGGATTCAGATTACTCATGTGTACAAGGATTTTCTTATAGTTGTGAATGTAGTTGAAGTGACCTATAAACCTTCCACGAGCATGTTTCCAGTGGATTAATTACTAAAATGATTAGCATTGCTAGCATAGCATACAAAAAAAGGTGCGTAATTCGCCAACCCCTACTATTCTTTCCTTATTCTAGACATAAATACCTTTGTAAATTGGTATTGCTCTTAGTTTTAATTTTTTCCTTCCTGATTTTAGCAGTTCATTCATTTCTGGATGGTCGCATTATAATGCTAATTATTGTGTGAATGAATATGAATATTAGAATATATAATTAGTCTTATAAGAAATACAACAGGTTTACCACACTTGTTTGTACTCAAGGCTGGATGCCTCCAGCTACACCCCGTTGACTTTGAGATGATTCGGATTGGTTTCACACATTCGCCCGTGGTGTGGGACACACCCTGAGATGTTGTGCCAAGTGTAAGCAGTCAGTCATGTCCACCCGCTTATCTCTCACTGTAGGTCTGTGTTATTATTAGTTGAGGAACATATATTTTGAATTACAAGTGCTGGGAGGAAACTACGTATGACATGATGCCAACAGTTCTTTTTGGTCGATTGTTTCTTTTAATTTTTTGACTTGACATTTGTCGAATTTAAGTGGGCGGGCACTGCTGCTGTCCTTTTCCTTAATTTAATAAAAGCATGTGAACTATCAAAACTTGCCAGCACTATACCTATCAGTGTCCATGTAGCACAAACATGTCCGCCTCTTCCCAGTCATGGATGAGATAACTATCTATATATCTAGCTCGCTACATAACCAAGCAAGACTCACTAGGGAGGGTCAGAGTTTAGATAACAGGAAAACAGTAAAGCAAATAGTTGATGTTCACGCTCTTTGTCCTTCTCAGAAACAATTTTTAAGTTTTTTTTCGCCTTCCCTCTAACCTTTCCCTCAGAAAACCTCAGTTCCATTAGCCTTATCCCCATAAGATTAGATGATTAATTCTAGACATGAAGCAGTATGTTTTACACCATTTTGAGCTCTCATAATGTAGCCAGTCAAGACACATTTTTTGCAACAATTTCATTATGTTCATCCTATACAAGCAGTTTTGTATTTGTAGTGTTGTTTCTATGGTAACATACATCATTATACAGTAGTAGTACAGCGGAACACGGGATGTTCTGCTCTTCCATTGTGCAGCAGAAGTCAGCATTGAAGTAATCCCCTGGTACAATAATTATCCTCTATGTGATGTGATATTTCGGCAACTGTATTTAAAATTTCATTGGCCCATTCCTTGTAGCTAACTTTCAATGCAATTTAAATTATGATTAGTATTTAAAAGATTACAGATCATTTATTGGCAATCAATAATTTCCATATCACTTAGTTCTGCAGTCTCCTGCATTAATTGAGTAGAAACAGAAACAAACCATTGCAGTTAAATTATTTATGCTCAATTTTAAGCTATCTTTTCATGCACTCTGCGGTATAATAGAGTATAAAACTAGCCGCGAGCATTGACATTCTTACTGGAGTCTGAACCACCGGGTCTCCCCTGGCATGTATGCTTATGGTATTGCTCTGTACCTCAATCATAATTAATAATAAATTTCTCTCTTATATCAACGTTTTTTAAAATACATAATGATAGTAATGACGTTTACTGCTGTCCTCAATAATATAAATATATATGTGTTTGTGTGTGGTAGCTTGTGTGTCAGCTTAAGCCATAACGATGTAGAGAAGGATTAGGAAATAACATGCAGATAATTATAAACATGAACTTTAAATACAATTAAATTAAATGTACCCGCTATTTGACTATGACTAGACTTTTATGCCTTAACTAACTACTTATAAACATATATTACTATATTTTAATAGCCTCAACTAAATATTATGTATAAATCAACATACACACATTTAAACATTTCTATTTGTAGCATGGAACATTTTCATACTAGTGATGTGCTCTAATAGCACACAATAGCGAAGCAAGCGATGCATGTTCCCTGTAATTGCAGCTATTCCATGCATTCTTGGTGTGGCTACAAAATACTGTCAGATTCTTTACTTTGCTACCTGTTTCTGTTTTGTTTTAGCTCTCCTCCTCCTTGCCCTGTCTTTTTCATTTCTTATCGCTCTCCTTACTAATTTTTCTTCTGGAGTTTCTAACGCCCTCAAAACTCTTGACCGAGCATTTCTAACGTTTTGTCTACTGGGCATCGCTACTTCGTACAGCGGGTAAACAAAACAAAATGTTGCTAAGAAGGTTACCCGGCCCGCGCAAGCGCGTAGGAGAAAGGGTACACACGTACGTCCACGCAAGAACAAAAACAATTTCTAGACCTAACTAGTGATGTGCTTGAGCACAAATGGTGAGCGAGCTTAAAGACTATACTATTTTTATATGAATGATTTTGACTTCTAACACTGAAGCTACTGAAAATAAGGTCCAGTTTTTAAATTTAGCATACAGGGTAAAGGGATTTCAGTGCCATAGTAACAACTCTCTGCAACTGCTTGAATTGAAGGAAAAAACAACAACAAAACAATACACGTTATTTAAACATTTTCTTTGTGATAATATTCTTTAGCTAAGTAGTGGTTGTAACAATACACAATGTTTTGACACGACTGGACATGCACCTACACAGACTTACCTTAGCGGTAGTCTAGTGGACAATGTATTTTCAAGTAAATACTGTTGCGCACGGCTTATAACCATGACAAAGAGCGCATTGACTTACCACCGCCACTAACTCGAATAGAAATGGAAGTCCCTTAAGTTTTCAAGTTTTAATTGCACCCGCAAAAGAATTCAAAACGGTAAACAATTCAATTTCTAGGGTGATACGGGTACTGATCGATAAACCAGAGGATTCCGTTTAGTGCAATTTGGGACGGGGTCGACCACATAACTAACACAAAAATGCAAGGGTCAAAGTACAAAATGACATACATACGTCCAAACATATATACAAACTAGTGGTGTGCTTGAGCACAAATGGTGAGCGAGCCTGATAGTTAGGTAACATAAAATGTCACTATGTTTTAGTTTACTTCATGCAAACACTATAATAGCAGTTATATGTCATTTTATTTCAGCAAACAAATGCACAATCACTCTCTTACCTGATTAATGGTAACTTTTGTAGTATCAAACATCAACCATTCTGATAATCTCAATTACCAGTAACTAAAAATAAACCAGTGTTATTATTAGCCAACAAACATGGAATTACTATTTGCCTCAATTTCCTATTGATAACTTCTGTAGTATCAAATTTAAGTTACTTTGACTATCTGAATTACCTTGAATTCTTAACAACAAGCTCTCCGCTACAAAAACAAAAGACAATCAATTTTAGCACACAAATACAAAATTACTTTCTTACCTCATTTTCTTGAGCAGTGGTAACTTTTGTAGTACCAAATTTGAGCCATTCTGACTGTTTGAATTTGCCAGTCACTGTTGACAACAAGCTCTTGGCTACAAAAACAAAAGACAATCAATTTTAGCACACAAATACAAAATTACTTTCTTACCTAATTTTCTTGAGCAGTGGTAACTTTTGTAGTACCAAATTTGAGCCATTCTGACTGTTTGAATTTGCCAGTCACTGTTGACAACAAGCTCTTGGCTACAAAAAAGAAAGGCCAGAGTTATTTTGCATATTTAGCTAACAAATATGGAATTACTACTTACCCCTCAGCTTCCCTCGAATAGTAGTAGCTTCTTTAGCATTAATACTACGGCACCGATGGCTCTTGACAACCAACAATCTGCACTCCTTATCCCTCCGAAAACGGCGAAGTTTTGAAATTAAGTCTGGAAAAGGGTCTTCAATGCCATAGTAACCGGTAGAATCAACTTTTTGTTTCTTGAAAAGCAAGCGTTTTCGCAGGAATTTTCTCACACTTCGGAGCTTAAGTATAAAGTAAGGCTTACTTAATGCTGTAGTTTCAGAATAAACTGGGGTCAAGCCTAAAAAGCCGTGTTTTTTTGGAGAAAAAAGTTTCCCGCGCGCGCGTTTTAAGTGTATACGTACCATCCATACATACATACATATAACATATACCCGATTTTGCATTATCCACCCCTAATACTGTCTCGCTCGCTTCGCTGAATTACATCATGAATTCATTTGCTTCTAGATCATTACAAGGGTGCACAATTAATTCAGCTCTTAAAAGCCTTTATCATACCATATTATACTGTCCATTAATACCTTCAACTAACTAATAATTAAAACAGCACCAGAAGAGCAGAGATTACTTTCTACCTTTGACGTGCCACTTGGGCGGGGTCAAATATCCGCGCATGTCCCACACGCAACGAGTTGGCAGATTATAAGTATAGGTTACATCACGAGGTGGAGGTCGGTATGGGATTTACACAACCGAGGGCCGAAGGCCCGAGGATAGTGTAAATCCCGTACCGACCGCGCACCGAGCGGTGCAACCGACTTGTACCATGGCTCTAGGCTATAAGAAACGCATAACAACCTTTTTTTCTGTAGCCTCATTGGTCGCCGCTTCGCTTAGCTACAGATCGTAATTCTAGGCCACGGGCAAAAAATATTCACCTCCTAGGCGGTGTATAAGTGATTTATTCACCCCGAATTGAGAAATCTGATTGGACGGTTTGAACGAACCATGGTATAAGGACAGATTAGCAGCGAGAGGGAAATAATCGTGTATGTTATTTATGGCGAATAAAGTGCTAGGGATCTTGGCGTTAGGACTTGCAGTAGTATGCAGGATACCTGCGTCTTCTGCGGATAATTTTTCAGGTATATCTAATCGAATTATTAGATAACGCATTAAAAAATAAATATCCTATTATTGCAGTACTCCAACTTGGATCGCAGAATATCCACTTACCACTGAATGGAAGCAAATGGACTTTGCAATGTGCAGACAGCAATAGCAATGGTGTCAGTTGGCTAATAAATTCAGTCACCCAGTCTTTCTCTCCACTTATGAGCTACTTCATGACTTCGTTTGATCATACTTCAGGAATCAGCTCTGATGTGGTATTTGATCCAGTGTACCATCTAAATCAAACTAACCTTACATGTCTTACATATGTAAACCATTCAGTAACAGCTATTTATACAGCGATACTCATAATTGAAGGTGAGCAATAGCTGTAATTCTATCTTTGAAATAATTATGATTGTTTATGATCGATTATAGATGTCCCACTACCTCCAAGACCTAGAGTTACTGTGACTGATGGCAGTGTAGCATATATAAGTTGGGACCCTCCATACACTGGAAGTATCTATCAGGTGACTGGATACAATATTATCCTGCAGTTGACCAATGGAGTGTCGACCACTCAGCCATTCAGCAAGAGCACCCTCTCTTTCAACTACACTTTAAATTATTCACAAACTGATTGTGTTTATATGTCTGTGTCACTTGTTGCTCGAAATATGGTGGGCACAAGTTCTCCTGGAAATATTACCAAGTTGTTGCCTGCAGGTATGAAATATTTGTACAACATGAGCATCCAAATGTGATTTGTATTTGTTACTTACTAGTTCCTGGAGAATTTCAACTGGCCACTCAGATAACTTATACTTTAAACAATGAGCCACACATTCGTGCTTCATTTACAGTAAGTTTACTAGCAGTAGTGCTGTTAGTAATGAGCTGGTATAGCAAGTTGATACTTAGCAATGCTGATATCTATAACGATCTTGTTAAATTAATCATCCGCATAAGCATGCTCAATAGCCTTATCCAGTTACCAATAAACAACTGATGTTTATTGACTGACTGTACAATTGCTAATATAATATCTCATTTTTGTGCTTTCCTTTTATCCAGTCTATTGAATTAATTGAATTGTATGTACATTTTATCAAACAATAACTGGTAGATAAAGTATCAAGTGGATTCAGAACCAATTAATGGAACAAAACTAGCATATTATAATTACAAATTGCTTGCAATAGCTAAATACAATAGAAAGTTGCTAGTATGGTTGCTTGGTTTTAATCACTGACACGTTATCTAAACTCCACTTTAAGATGTGGTCTGCACCAAATTTTTACTATCGCATACAATGAAAAATATTTCAAATTCGCTAGTGTTTACACGAGGTAGTCAATCAATTCACTGCACTTCCTCTGTTGTTGGTAAAGTTTCTAGAATTGTGCAAAGACAGCAATGCAACTTACTTCCTCATCCTCTACAATGAGCATGCTCAAAAGATTTTCACCAGTGAGGAGAAAACATCTTCCCATAGCGGCACCATGACGTACATCGATATTCAAAATAATGAAGTCAAGAGTGACGCTAAATATCAGATAGTTGTGTTTGTGAGGACTGAAGCAGGAACAAGGAATGCATCTCAAAGCATAGGTAAGTTCACAATTTAACTAGTATCAATACATTATATTTGCCCACCTTTATTTAGATACCCATCCTATCAGTACTGAGCCAAATTCTGCAGGTTGGTGAAGTTAATAATTCTTTTATATACGCCTCATAACAATTGAATCTTACAGGTCTCAGCAATAGGATTGGTGGTAGCTATTACATAATGGGTGGAGCTGTAGCTGGATTCTTCATTCTTCTAATACTAATTATAATTGTCGTCTCAGGAATAGTGTTCTGGAAAAGAAGGAGCAAGTCAAGGAAGAAAGGTAAGACTTACTACATGAAGGCTTACGATGACAATTCAACACAATGGAAAAGTTCAGATTGTCTTGCTGACCATAACTACCCAAACAGAGGCACAATGCTATAGAGGCTGATTCCAAAACTCAAAAATTTTACCACCACTATTCATGTTACCATATCAATATTCAAACATCATTTGACCAATCTAATCTCACCATTTATGTTATCTGTTATTATCATTACTTATACCAGTCTACATATAGAATCAAGATTTTCAAAATTATCATTATTGTTTGATTTAGTTTGCTCTGAAACGGCGCTAACAAGGATGGTGCCTAATACGGTGTATGATACACAAATTTCAACGATATATGATGAGATTCACCCTACAAGCAATAGTTATCTGCAGATTAACCTAACGGATGAAGGATATACTTCAGTGAGCATCACTCCCGAGCAAGTGCGAGCCATTCCACACTTACAAACAAACAACCAGGTTTGTACATCAACTAGAGTACCGAAGATGAATAATTCCTGACACACTCACACACACAATTGCACCCACAATCAGATTACATCATGCAAAGTACACTATCCTTGAAGATCTCCAGATAAATATGCTATTTGTATGGTTGTTTCTCTACAGACTGACGGAGAGGAAGAGTACACTGAGATGAAGCCAATTGGCACTGTGCTACCTCGACGGAGTCTGCTCAGCGAAAGCAACTCAACAATGGCACATCAAGCCGAAGAATCTAAATCCACCTCTTTCTCTGCCAACAGCCGACCTGAGAATCCATATCACTTTGAATAAAGCAACTTCTACTTTTAGCTGTGCACATATTATTTTGCACTTCTTTTTCTTTCCAATATGTTCATTGATAATACTTTTTTTTTATATCCAGCTTTGCATGCTTACTTAACTTTTACAAAACTAAATAAGTGGTACACACTAGGAAGAGATTATAGTTTCAACTGAAAAATTCTGACAGAGTTATCTGAGCTGCAAGATGCTAGCAGTAAATGGTCCAATACAGAGTTCCACTGAAGTTTCTTGACAGCAGACACATGACACAACCTCTGGTCCCCACAAGAAAACAGTTTGACATCCAAAACTTCATCGCTAGTCTTGCCACAAGAATACAGAAAAATCTCGCCATTTTCCAAGCCAATACCATAAAGTACCTGCAAAAATAAAAATAAATATTTTCTCAGCTCTTCATATCAGAGAGCATAGCACTCTCTAGTAAAGGTTGACCACCCTTTGCCAATAAGGACATCAATTCTCTTACAAATCTGGGTTTGAACCATAACACACATACACATCTCTTCTAAGTAATAGCATAAACCTATAGCTTATTTATAAGTCTATGACCTCTCAATTCTTTTTATTACTTGCCACCTTCGTAACAATTTCAGGCTTTGTTACGAAACAACAACAAAAAAACAAAAAAACCAAGGGCTAGTCAACCAGTGTGTCTTAGATTAAACTATCCCCAAGACAATTACAACTAGTGTTACATGTGGTGCAAGTTTTACAATTGATGGAATATTGCTTTTTCAAAATAGGCAATTTTGTTCTGTTGCATACCACCTTGTGGTACGTGATGTACCACTTCTGATACATCCATAATAAGTGATTATGCATTAAACACACTACTTTACATAGGTGGTAAACAAATTACTATCTTTTATTATTAACATTCAGTGTGCATGTGCAAGAGGGTTATAGTAGTGCGTTTGTTTGTCTGTCTGTCTGTCAGCATTCAATTTCATGAATGGCTGAGAAATAACCTTTAAAACAAGTATGACTTGACGCAGTAGGAGATTCGAAGTCCCTTAAATAGACTACTTTTTCAAATTTCGAGCTAGTTTCAGAGTAAATGCAGAGAAACTTCAGCTCCAAACAAGCGCAAGCTAGATGCAACGACTCTTACCTTTCGTGTACATTGGTTTACGTCATACAGCAGTCAAATGATCACATATAGTTCGCGTATTTTCTCTTAATCGCATGCATCCTAGGTAGCTAAAAGTTGAAGAAGTAATCCGAAGAAATCTTAGTTCGGTACTCATGCGCTGAGGGTTCGCACCCTTGGGTGCTCTAGTTTTCTTCTGAAACTAATCAGTTGACATTTACTTTCTTTGAACATCCAGTCACAATTGGTACTAGTTCACATATCTGGTGCTTCCTTCCAGTACAGTTAGATCATTAGTGAACTATAGCCAATACATTACATTCCTAATGAACATGTCATTTGTTCTATAAGTGCATTAATACAGTGAAAAAATTCAAACTAACAAAAGAATTCTCAAAAAGAAGCAGCACAAGTTTCAGACACACACCAAGGGACTGCCTAAGACTAACTCTACACACTTCTAAGACCTCCTGTGACAGAGCAAAGGTCATCATTACCTCAACATCACCTAGGATGACCTCCAGCATGTCTATCATAGCAAAATAGTTATAAAAAATAAAGCATGGAAAAGGGGAAGTTCACACTTCTTTTAAGTCATCGATCATCAAGACCTTTCCAGGAACACTCGCATTCAATTGTGAGCAAATGTGCTAATGACATCAAAGGAAAATAAATAAACTAACCAACCATTCATATCAGCTACATTATATTGGACACATTCACTGAAAAACAAAACAAAACATCAACAACAACCAAACAAACAAACAAACAATAACAAAACAAAAAAAAACAAAAAAAAAAACAACACAAACAAAGCAATAATAAAATTAGGAAAGGGAGTAGCAAACAATATCCAAAACAAAATCCTTATAAATATCATCAAAAATAGTAAACAAGGAGAAAAAAGGTTGTGGTATTTGCAATTTTACACAATAACGTCCATTTTCACATACACAAGACAATGAAAAAACAAAAGTAGCAGGACAAGTACAGTAATCCCATGTCCACTTAAAAGGTGCACAAGATAAATCAAAACTTTCTCACCTAAAGGGGTCTAGAAAAAAAGAAAGAAAAAATCAAGTACATGTATTACACTCATCTTCAGCCTCACTCCATTATTATTATTATTATTATTATTATTACTGTGCTACCAGACTACTAAGTATTAAGTAACTACTACATACCGTCCATTGACGAGCCCTGGAGCAAAATCTACCGCAGTAGCTGCACAGTCAAACTGAAGACATGCTTGGTAAGTTACAGTACAGCGACCATCTTCATCAGACACACTCCAGAAATATACCTATAATATACATATAACTAGTGGTGCGCTCGAATAGCGCAAATGCATGGCGAGCGAGCAGACTCTTTTTACAGAAAAATAGGACAGAAATTACATCTACCTGATTAGGCATGAAGAGTTAACAATAACAGAATTACCTGAATAAACTTAGAAAGCAGTGGCAAAGAAGCGTAGCTTGACAAAGACTTCACAATTGTTTCAAGAAGAGAGTAGCTATAAACGTTTTGGTTGAAACAGAGTTGCGTAAGGCAGTGCAGCAGGATTCTCCGCGCTCGTTAATTGAAAAATACTGGAACTGTGAACGCTTTACCTAACTTACGGAATTAGAAGCGCGGTCGAAATATTTTGACGTACGTATACATACATACATATATATATATATCTGAGATCTCAATTGAACACGACTGATAGTCAGCTTCGCTCGCTCGCTGAATTAATTTAATAATCCTTATTGATAAAAGCTCAAAACTGCAATAAATATATAATTTCTTACATAGATCTAGTTCCAGAACTAACAAAAAGTCTAAAATAAGATTATAATGAGACTCAAGCTGCCAATCACATACTAAGATAAGACCATGGACTTGAAACACGCACACATCAACTATATTGACTAGTGGTGTAGCGTCACAAAAACGATTAAGTGGCCAACACAGTCTAGCGTTGTCAACCCTTTACCGCTTTTACATCCAAGGCTTAAGAAGGAAAGAATCTGGGGACCCAGTTACAGCACTTGATTCTGGTGCTGATAACCAAGTATTAATCTTTATAGCAGTCAACCCGGAAGAAGTTTCAACTAGTCACAGATATTAAGACAAAGATCATGTTATAAAGCTTGTGTTGAACTGTCCATAATCAGAGCTTTACTCGGCTAAATAACAGTTACATGCCAGAATCTTTGAGCTATTGCTAACTTACACTCTTCGATGTAATTACCTTCTTGTCTCGCGATGCAGTTGCGAAATACAGGTCGTCATGACTCCAGCTGCAGGACCAGATGATCCTGCTGTGCACATGAGAGCAATTCTTCTTGTCCAAAGAAGTCTGAAGACAAAACTGACTTGTACTAAATTACAGCAACGAATGAACAGAATGAGAACACCGGGAAGAGAGGGGGGAGCTTAGACAAGTGCACACCCTCCTCCGTCTATATACGTACATAGAAAAGGGAACTTAGGGGTACTAATATTAAATGGACTGATGTTGTATGAGCTAAATGCTGTAATCAAGGTTGGGCCTAAACAGTATACGGCATGCAAATAAAGACAAGTTTACGGGAGAAACTTCCTCCTTCTCTTACAAGATAGAACTCAGCTAGCAATTGAATAATTTAAAAAAACCCTATCTATATGAAAATAGTACATCTATGGATGGTCAAACCCAAACAAATTTTTTAGATAGTATCCTGACTAGAACAGGCTATATCACGAGCTTGTGGAAGGTGAGATGTGCTATGAAATCCGCAGGAGAAAAATGAACAAAATAATATTCAAATAGAAACCACTACAATGTGCAAACTATTTAACTTTAGAAACCAAGATTGTGGAGTCGTGATTAATTTACAATATTAGACCATCAGTTTATACGAAGATGATTACTTAAAGTAGCTTCAAATTGCCTCATCTGATTCAATAACACTGCCTGGGAAATGATGTAATTGGACAATTAAGAAATGGTGCAGTGCAGGAATTGAAGCATGTGCCATGTAACAAGACAGTCTCAAGCTGTTCAATGACATGGGTCCATAATACCAACAAATGTCTTGAAGCTTTGACGTGACCATCAAAAACGAAACCAACCTTCGACTCATGGAACTTATAGCGTAAAAAGACAAACATACAAAACTCTTGTCTGGAATGTGTGTCAGCACATGCGTATGCATTGTTCAAACGAAGCCAATAACTGACCATCTATCCGCCTAAAACGAGTTTAACAATTACTTTATCTTGTGAAAAGCGCTACATTTTAATAGGCATCACTCCAGATATAACATTGACAATCATAAGCTCCAAGTGTCCCCAAACTTAGAGCACAGTCGCTGATTCACTGGATTAGTCCATGGCTCTCAAAACAACTGTTTGTCCCTTGAATTAGGCCAGTATTAAAACTAGTCATTAGTGAGTGTAGAAATGAGCGTCGCTGTTCAGCCACTGAATCATGTCGCTATGACTGTATTTTTTTTTAATCAACTGCTCCAATTGAGAGAATCACACCTTACAACAACTGCTTTACGAAACCAGCCCAGGAGTTTTCTACAGAAGAAAAGGAAGAGGTGGTTTGGTATGTGAACACCACTACTCTATTCAAGGCTGCTCTGAAGTTGGTAGCTCCCACTGTGTGGAATAGAGGGGTGGAGCTGAATATACACCAGCTCCCACCGTGTGGAGATGGAGGAGTGGAGCTGAATGTACACCAGCTCCCACCGTGTGGAAATGGAGGGTGGAGCTGAAGCTACACCAGCAACTACCATGTGGAGATGGAGGGTGGAGCTGAAGCTACACCAGCAACTACCATGTGGAGATGGAGGGTGGAGCTGAAGCTACACCAGCAACTACCATGTGGAGATGGAGGGTGGAGCTGAAGCTACACCAGCAACTACCATGAGGAGATGGAGGGTGGAATGAAAATTAAAATGAGTACACTGTATGATAATTCTAGGGGTGGAAATGATTGTTTCGCTCTTTTTTGAGCTCATCAGCATACCATAACCATACACACATACAAAGTTACCAACCATTTCAAAGTTTTGTATAAACCAGATAGACAATCTGTCAGTTGATACTGTACACTATTCCAAGAATGTATTGCATATGTGTTATTTACTATTGCTGCACACAATTTCACGTCTTTTAAAAGTTGGTAATTTTGGATGTGACATATTATGATAGATATGGACAATCATCTGTACTCATCTTCGACAGATGATTGCCCCCCTCCGAATATTTCAGAGGGGACCATAGTAGTCACATTTTCAAATGCACTGATATTTACTTTGGGTCCCTTTTAGAAAATTTTAATAAATGTAAGATCATTATTATTATTATTTGTGAAAATGTTTAATAATATATTTTGTGATACAAAAAATGCTTCAGAAAGAAGAAAGTTAATACTAAATACTTAGAATGCTTTTATTGCTTTAATGTAATTTAAATTTACTCAGATACAGTTACATGGATGGAATAACTATAAAATGTGTATAATGTGAGGATGCATTTATATTATGCAATGTTTATTATTAAAGTGATTTCAACGGGTTAGTTCTGTAATACAATAGAAAATTCAAATTTATGTCACAAACCTGTAATTCATTGGGCACTGCTCCAGGATTCATATTGTTTTCAGAGGAATAAAGTTTTGGGTTTGCTTTGTCTCGATAACATCGTATACATGTAGTTGACAGTGATGCCATTTTAGTGCCAGGAAATTTTTCTGAGCATACAATACATATTGTTGACTCGATTGAAGACATTTCGTGATGAAATTTGTCCATTTTCTCTTTCACAACTTTATCTTTAAGAATGGCTTGATGAATTAGAGGAGCAGTTTCATTATTATGTAAATGTTCAGCATTGATAACTTTTAATACTGCATCTTGAGCAAATTGTCGTTTATAGACACTCATGTTTTGAAGTCTAGCAGATTTTTGTTCTGGAGTTTCATTGGCCAAAGCATTTTCTTTATAAGCACATTGACGCTTCAGTCGAACAGCTCGTTCATCTGATGTTTCTTTAGCCAGTTTTTTTTCCTGAAGAGTGCTTTGATACTTTAGTCTAGCAGCTTTTTCTTCTTGTGTTTCCTTGGCTAAGCATTCATCTTTAAGAACACTCAGGCGTTCCAGCCGAGCAACTCTGTCATCTCCGGTTTCATTGGCTAAATGTTCTTTTTGCAAAATCCTCATATTTTGTAGCCTAGCAGATCGATTCTCTTGGCTCTCAACTGCTCGTCTATGTATTTGCTGAATTCTTATTTTATTTAATCTAGCAGCTCTTCTATCAAGGGACTCTTGTGCTAGTTTGCTCCTCTTATGCTCTAATCTAACTTCTTTGTGCTCTTCAGATTCATTTGTTTCATCAATTTTTCTATTTTTTTTTGTCTTTGCTCAGTTTCTAGAGGACTTTCTGCTTTGCGTTTAGCCCTGTCCTTTTCATTCTTTTTTTAAGGCGGGCTTGCCTTTCTTGTTCGGTTTCAGCCCTCCTCAGTTCTTGTGCCCTCTGGTTTCTTTTGTCAAGGCGAGCCCGTTTTTCATTCGCACTTTCCTTTTTCAGGTTGGGATTATCGAGCTCCATTAGTTATAAAGCACAAAACCTTGACAAGTAAAAGAAAATAAGAATAAAATAAATGAAACACCGCCACACAAATTATAGAACTTAGCCTTAGTTCGCCTAATCCACACCGCAATTGCTGTAGGAATCTCGTATCAAGGTAGCAATAACGCGGGTGCTCAGTTTATTTGGTTTTTATACAACTCAGAAAAATAACTGCGCAGTACGTGCAAAGAGTAAAAGGCGGGAGAAATGTTCTCGGCGCGACTACCATCGGTTTTGTGTAGTTTGCGCATGATCAGTAGCTACTTAGCGGTTAGATTTGTCACCTGCTTTAACAATGGAACCAGAGCCTATGGCAGAACAAGTGAGTAGATTATTTAGGAGAAGAATTGTATCAGTTGTGATATAATTGTGTTAGAATGGAAGACAAAGACAAAAGGAAGAGAAGACTGAGCCCCCAGTGGCTCAAGAAATAAAAAAAGTTTTAAATAATAAAGTGAGTAGATAGCTATATAGTATTAAAATTCTCATAATTTACTTCATTTTAATACAGAAAAAAAGAAGAAGAAGAAAAAGAAATAGGTAAGTCATCATGGTTTAACCTGTAGCTAGCTGTTATGATATGATGCACTTTTTTTTGTAGACAGCAGCAATACCACAAGAGCAAATACACTATTGTATTTAAATAACTATCTTAACTGTCCATATTAACTTATATATCTTAACTCCATATTAACCACTTAAAATATATATTTTAACCAATTATAAACACATAATATATGCTTTAAAATGTGTAATCTTTGTATTATCATGAAGAGTTATGTGATGGCTATCTAGCTGGCTCAAAACTCAGAAGTTTGTGGTTATGGGCATAGCGCCCTCCATGGTTATAAAAGTGGCCACACCTTGAACAAGTCTACAATGGTTCTCTTCAATATAGGACCAAATGTAAATTTGCCATTTGAATGCTATCAGTTAGAAAATGGACTGAATAAGTACACAAGACGTAACTGTGTAGGCAAAATATCAGATAGGTCAGAGACTAAAACCTAACCTGTCAATAAAGGTAAAGATTTTTCATCAGCTATGCAGTCCTTGTAACACACAGCACCTTCACATACACTTGTTCACTTGATGTACCAACACAAAAATTACTTCCTTCAGTGATTTGATATTAGTAGTATGGTAAGCACAATACTTTCACACAACTGAACATACCTAGGCAAGACTTACCTTCGTGGTTAGTCTAGTGGACAATGAATTTTAAAATAAATGCTGTTGAGTAGGGCTTATAACTGTGACAAATAGCGTATTAACTTACCACCGCCACTAACTCGAATAGAAATGTATCTCCTGTAAGTTTTTGCACCCGCAAAACAATTCAAAGCGGTAAACAATTCAATTTCTAAGGTGATACGGGTAATGGTCACTAAACCAGAGGATTCTGTTTAGTGAAGTTTGGGACGGGGTCGAACGTTGAGCGAACACAAAAATACGGAGGGTCAAAGTACAAAATGACATACGTACGTCCAAACATATATACAAATAAACATCCCCGATTTTCGATTGTGTTACCCCTGTAAGTGTCTCGCTCGCTACGCTCGCTCGCCAATTATATCTGAAATCTCAATTGAACACGACTGAGAGTCAGCTTCGCTCACTGAATTACTGCACTATTAAAAATAGCCTGGAAAAAGAGCAAGTCAAACTGAACTGGATGTCGAATTTAACCACTAAGAGGATGGATAGCTAAAGATAAGCAGAAATGTCCTGAGTCACCTGCTGATCTCAGGCATTCACAGTAAGGTATGACCATGTAAAGGAAGTTATGTCACTATATGTTTCGTAACAACATCAGGCCATAGTCACTTCAAGTTTCTTTCAGTTGATAATAGCTACAGCTGAAAAAGTGGTCAAGTTATTCAAAACTTCAGGTTGGGCAGCAGGTGAGATTAAGAAAAAAGAAAAGAATGTTAGTTTTCATAGTGAAGCAGGAAAGCGAATGTGATAAGAAGAAATTGATGAGATTAGGAAAGTCTAGAAAACATGATCCTGAACATATCTAGAAGTGTGATGAAACAAGTCTCATATAACACGGTCCACAGGTTTACCTTGGCAATAATGGGAAAGCTGCATACATGCCTCTTTCTTACCATTCCAACTTTATCCATACAACAACCTGGCATCAATAATTTAGAATCACATAAATCGTGATGACCACACATTCTAGGATTCCAGTAAAGGAGATCTTCACTGTCATTTCGTCGAGCATCTGCTCATGGATCAGGTTTATATAGCTGCAGTGAAATGGAAGATAAGAATAAGAGCAGTCTTTTGATAACATGGTTGGAAATCTTGAAATTTTGATCAGCTAGGAAGCTTAGGTCTGCTCTTGCAACTGGTGTAAAAGGTATAAAGACAGACACCAATGCCGCCTAGCATCCCCTCCTAAAAACTCTGGCAGCAGAAAAACAGAGCTATCAAAAAAATGCAGTATAGTTGTCATCCTATTGTGTTCTGAATAAGTGCATACCTAAATCAATTATTAAAGGCCAGTACTCTCTAAATCAGAGCAGGACAGACAGACAAGACGACTACCCTTTCACACATGCGTGCTGAGGGTTAAGGGTGGCCGCACATAGCAACGCGCATCGCCTGTAGATACGGACATTAATTTATTCCCCACCAATAAAGTGTATTGAAATACTAGCAAAAGTTACAATGGCATAGTTTGAAACACACACATGCAAAAGAGAGAGAGAGAAAAAAAGATTAGAAGTTTCTCTCTCAAAAAAAAATTAACCAAACTAATGCTTTAATTTCTGGTGGATTATTTTTTGCATGGGAGGCCACTGTGTGTGTGTGTGCGTGTGTGTGTGTGTGTGTGTGTGACATCATACTCTACGCGATTTACGAGCAAGTTTCTTTTATACTGCAAAGTATTTGCAATGCAATTATACTTTTGACGTGTTTGACCCCAACTCTGGGTTAAAAAACAAATAAACTATGACTTACACTAGAATTATCTAATGATAATAGGTGGTGCAATTAGCCAAAATTAAAACTGTGGCATGGATATACTTGTTATAAAACCAATCATTTAATCAAACTATAGGTTTAACAAAAGTGTGTGGTCACATACATACAAACATTTAGATGGAGAAAAAAAAATCACTGCACCCCACAGTGCTAGCACAGTAAGGTAACAATTAAACAAATACTCGCTAAAATAATGCATTAAAATAATGTGTAACTGACCACACATGCAGAGGCAATGAACTTGGCATCTGGACTGCTGGCTACACAGAAGACTTCATAAGAATGACCGTACAACTTGTGCACCTCAGGCCATAGAGTGGCATGTAACTGGTCTTCAGTAGGAGCACCTAACACACAACAAACACATCCTTTTACCCAATAGCCATCACATGGGTGTGCTGGTGCAAATATTATTACCAGTTAACTGCGCATGGTGAAGACACTGCCATTGTCGCTGTTTACACCTTTGACTAACGTGTGGAATACGTTCCTCCTCCTTGACAGAATCACTAACTAATTAACACCACCACCAGTGATGTGCTTCAGCACAATTTAGGGCGCGATAGGTAAACATTTAGGGAGCTCTAGACGGTCACTCCGGTCGTGCTAAGGGAACAAACTAGGGCACACTTAATTGTATGTTGCACAATTATTGAGTTCAAAGGTCGTGCTCTGTCACACGAGTGAGTTTTACCATGGCTTCTTCTAGTGGGTTGACCTCTTCAGAAGAGGAGCAGCTCTTTAAAGCGCTTCAAACTGCTGGACTAGAGCATATTAAGGAAAGTGTGTCAGAGAAAAGGTATGTGGTGGAAGTGCACATTTACACAGGTTCCATTTAGTTTTCTAATGTAGCTAAGCCAATAGCAGTGGCTAATCCAGAAAACAAGTGCGGTGATCTTAAGGGGGCATGTCCAATGAAAATTAACGTCATTATGACGCTAGGGGGGAAGGGAAGGTGGTCCGAGTCTCATGGCATAATATTTTGGAAACATTATTTTGAGAATACTGACAGGACAGGAGTTGTAATTTGGGAGTGCTGGCATCAGGGTTACAAAATTCACTGAAATTTTTAGAGTGCTGTTTCAGTGGTAGAAAAATGGCATGTTTTTGACGTTACAGTAGGGGGATTAAAAGGTTAGTTCATAATGACGTTAATTTTTCCAAGAAGGAAAATTAACATCAGGGAAGGTGGTCCAGTCATGACATTAATATTTTGGTTAGTTCATAATGACATTAATTTTTCCAAGAATAGCTTTTGGACGTGACCCCTAAATAGAATATTGCAATAAAATTTATCGTTAGCAAAGTATTTTTCTTTAGCCTAAACATGATCTTTTTCTTAGTAGTGAGTGAGTGAGTAGACTACAAATGCTTCTTTTCTTTTATGTGAATAGTGTACGTGAGGTCATAGCATTGACGGAAGATAGTGTCCTGGAGAGTTTGGGTATTCAGCAACTTGGAGATAGGGTTATTCTTAAGAGTTTGTGCAAGAAGGCTATTAAAGGCTAGATAGAAATTTATGAATAAAAAACTTGATGGGTTTTTATTCTACTTAGATACTAGTATTGATGGTAAAATAAGAGCAGTTTTACACCACCAAGCATCTAGTAATTGAGTTGAGACACCTAACACTACCCGTGATTCTCGACTAGTTAATCAATTAAGAAGTGATCCTGTTAGTGTTACTGAGTGTCATACGAGACGCAAGCATAAGAGGCCATCTTGTGTAACTTCCGATGGAAAGGAAATTCAAAGGAAATTAGTAGTTACTGATTACCCAGGTTCTTCACCATTGGAAGTTATGGTTCTTCATTAGCATGATAAAAATTTTGATGGTTGTGTTAGTTTTGTTCAGGTCAGCTGAGCAGCCTCTTCAAGTCTTCCTCCCTGATGTGAAGAAACAGCCATCAAACAACTATTATAATTTTTCATTATTTCACTTATTCATTAACCTGTTGTAGTTATCATTTTCTGTCATTTTACCACTAACTTATTGAATTATTATTTTCTGTCACATTTTGTCGATGTTCATCAATCGTCGATGTTTGTGTCAAACTCTACCATTTCCAAGTTATATTTTGTTTATTTTATTCTCGTTCTTTCAGTTGTTGCTTTTGTCAGGTATTGTAAAGATCAAGTTACCTTGTGTCTATTCTAATTACCTATCACTAACTGATCAGCCTGTTTAGGCCAACTTTACTTTTGATCACTTTAGTGATCTGGTCCTTCGAACACTCCTAAGTGCATTTGTGAAGCTACTGCTATTTTAAGTGCATTTGTGAATTGTGTAGGGAGTTATGCCCCAACAAGTTTTGCTTCATCAATCTCAGAAGACAACTTACGAGATGTAATTACAAGTTTAGTGCAAGAAAAATATTCTCCTTTTCACAATCTAGATGATATTAGTTCAATGGGCTTTGAGTTTGTAAAGGTTGTAAACAAACGCATGCGGAAACCTGATGGACATCCAGTGTGCAATGGAGGTGGAATTAAAGATATTTATGGCAAAGGTAGTATTTACGTTAGGCTCATCAAATGTGTAAGTGAGGTAAGAACACATTACATTCAGACATCCATAGTTTATTTAGTTGTTGTAGGTGCCATCTCCTCAATCACCTAATAATATTGAATCTATGAACTGCTCACCTGTGACTACTCCCTGTGCTGGATCTGTTGAGCGACCTTCTGCGAATGTTAGTAACATAGTTTTAATTATATTTAACTGCAAAATGCAGTATAATGAGTGCAAGTTGATTATTACAACATAATAACTTTATTTTGAAAATATATATAAATCTTCTACTCTATATCTGGATTATCTGCTGCACAACCCGTTGATGTGAACTCAACCAAACTTACTCCTATTTTTCAATGTAGTATGGAGAGCACATCGGCATTGATGTCTCCATTTGAGAGCAGTGAGAGGTTAGTACTTGCTATAAATATATGCACATGTAATATTAGTCACAACTGTATAGATCCGGCCTTCATGAACTTGGAACCAGTTACAGGTATACTAAGCTGAGATGTTAGCAATAGTTAACACGGTGTTTCTATCATTAAATTATTTGTGGTATTAGCTATAGGTCCTACATCAGCCTATTGAAGATGATCAGGAACAAGAAATGATTCAGCAAACTATCCAAGAGAGTTTAAAGGAATGTAAGCTAAATGGTGCAACAATATTTATGTCATGTAGCTACTACCATTGCAGCGATGACAGTCAACTTTCAGTGAGTGACATTATAAAGGAGCAATTCTCAAGTACAATTGGGTTGCTAACTGACGAGCGTCAAAAATTGGTGCAAAGACGACATGTATGCAGGCAGATCGGGAGTTGTTTTGTCTTGTTTGGCAAGCACATGCTTGCTCATAATGTTGTCGCACTACAGCAAAATGATTATGAGATGGTTGGCAGGTATGTGATAAAGCTTTAACATCAGCAGTTTCCATGTCATTGTAGCTATTCCAGGTGCATTTCACTGGCTTTTGTATATGGTGGGACTGCACCACATTTTTTGTCCGAGTCATTAGTAGCATTTATATTTCATAGTTATTGAAGATTGAAAGCCCCTCAGAATTACAGTCAATGCTAGGCTCTGATGAATATTGTTTTCGGTTTGATGCTGGTATCTCAATGCCATCTACATACCTCTGTTACGTTAGATGACAAAGAAGACATTGTCATGTGTATTATTAAGCATTTCCTGATGTAAAGGAGAGCTAGATCAGCTAAAGAGTGGACTGAATCATCTTGGAGTTGTAAATTTGATTCAGCGACATCCCAAACATCTTTGTCCACTTTTGACTATGTCTGGAAAGCCTAAACTTAAATCATCTAGATTTTAACAATTATTTCACGTTCAGTGGTCTTCTCAAGGAAGTACATAATCAGAGAGAAGATGAGGAAGCAGTTATTAGGATGGACAGAATATGTAAATGATTTAGAAGGTATTGTATTCTAATTCTGAATTATATCTAGGAGCTATAATAAGCTATAGATCTTTATTATTAGACATTTTAATCAACTGATTATATTTATGTCGCTTAACCTATGTATTAGCATGAAGTTAACAGTTAATTTGCTCATTAACCTTTGATAATTAATACTGACTATGAGAATTTCCAGCCACTGTAGGAGAGCATGCTACATGTCATTGAGTATTTGACATGACCCCTTAACTATTGGTGGTACTGGAATATTCTTGTCAAAAATTGAACTGAAGCTGGAATAACCTGAAATTACAAAGCAATAATAGCTATGTATATTTGTTCCAAGTTTACAGAACTTTCAAATATTGTCAGGCTATAATTATATTGTTACAGGTTTTGGCTATGTTAATAGCTAGAACAATGACTCACTCATCCTATCTTCATTATCAAAAGTTGTGACTATTTGAACACTCCTTTCAATATATTCATTGAAATTTTGCTGTGCATTAATTATACACAAATAAGTTCCCCCATAAGAATGTACTTCTATTATCCCATAGTTTTTCCCCATTGAAAGAAACCCTCTGTCCTAAGGTTAAGATGAGGAACTCCTGAATAATATTGCTTGTAATATTACAGGTGGAAGATCTATTCGTAATGAAGATCCCACTAAGGATGACATTTGGCTGGATCTTGGTGTTCTTCTTAGTTTTGCAACGGGAGGTGATCAAGTTCCGCCAGTTGGATATCTGAGCCAGCCATCTATACAGTTTGATAATCGAGTGGATAGTGATCTTCCTACTGCTTCTACTTGTGGTCCTACTCTAAATCTTCCAGTGAGGTTGTCCAATCCTGACTTTTTCAAATCACGAATGGATTTTGCATTATGTAATGAAGATCCCACTACCAGAATGTAGATATCCAAACCATTGTTCCCTAGGTGCCAGTGCCATGTAGTCTGGTGGCTTAGCGAAATTACTGTTTTTTGGCGGACAAAAGGATCAAATTTTGCATGAATTTTTCTTTCAACTTCATAAATATTATTAGCCTAGGAGCCCCACCCAAAATTTTTAATTAAGCCCACTAATTAAAAATGGCCGCCAGACCATTTATTGTTATTTATGCTTTAAATATTCTGTTTTTAGGAGCAATATTATTATGCAAGAATTATTGTATAGTTAGTTAACATGTTAAATTTCAAGTTTAAAACATAGATTGATATATTTATGGCTGCATTAGCAACTACACAGTGGTGAGCAGCATACATTAACTTTGGCACAATTATATCTACTGGAATCTCCTTTGCAGGCACACTTAAAAAAAACTTCTGGTATGCTAAGCCAGACCAGTTCTCAACACCGTGCAGCAGCAATTTTTGACCAAATTCACTTGGAATTGAAATTACTTGGTGGGGTTGAGTGCAAGAAGTCCATATTCCAGCCTGGTATTTACTCACTTACTATGTTAATGTTTAGGCTCGTACAGCTAAACAATTCCTCTCTGGCCCCATCACTGAACTCAAACTGGTCTTATCCCTATAGCTGTTAATCTTTCTATCATTTGAAAGTGATTGGAGCTGCAAGGTAATGCTGCCTGCTTCCAGAAAGTGATATTTATAACTGAGGTCTAATTTCCCCAGGATTTGCACTATAGGAAACTGAAAAAGGCTGATTCCAGTTCCATGAAATGACTTCACTGCAGTTGTCGAGTTGGTTATGGTCAAAATTATCAAGAGCACCAACAGTGAATAATCTATCTGTAAGACAGGCCGGGGCCACAACTCCTTTTTATTGTTCAGATACTGCTGCGCGGCTATCATACTTTCAATTTGTAAACTTTGTCATATGAAATACAAATTCACATGTGATAAAGTTGTTCAATGAGTTCCTTGCTCCAAGCCATGTGGTGAACATTTAGACCAATGTAAATGGGAAGAGGTGGCTCAAGATCAGAGGAATGCCTTGTTTCATGGTACAAGATTCAGAAGCTTTCTTATGTGCTAAAATGACTTGACCTACAGTTAGTCATGCCTGAGTTTCACATCGCCCTTGGTCTTTCAAATTTGTACCATTGAAAATGAAAGGAATAAGATATATGAGGCTTGAAGGACGAGACTCCTGTAGGCAATTAGATGGAAAGGAACCATTGAACTTGAAAGGGCTGATCAATAATTATTGTAGCAGCCTTGGCTAAAATGGTAGCATCTTCAGAAAATTCCCCTTCTGTAAAGCCTCCCTAAGCATATCTTGGACAGCCTTATTGAATGTGATTATGGTATTTCTGCCATCAAACTGTTCTTGGGCTTCTGGGAATTGTTCCAACAGTCGTTCCTTCAACTTGATTTTATTGTACCCCTTAGAGATATCAAAATCATGAAAATGACTGACCTAGAAGGAATACTGACAGTTGAACATTGAAGTTCCAGAACTAACGGCTTTTTCTCAATGTAGCTAACCAACTCCACAAATACTCTGGAAAGGTTTATATTGTTTTCGCTAGTGTGGACCTTCTCTTCTCTGATCTTTTTCCTAAAAATGACTTCTGTAATGGTTTCTCAAACTCGTAAGGCACTTAAAGTGATATTTAGCTACCTTTGCTATAAGGTCTCCACCACCAGTATGAACCAGAAGCTTAGAGTCCTGTAACACTTGTTATTCATCGTATGTTGCTATCGGCAGCAAAAGTAGAAACTTGTGGAGATTACTTTCTTCAGACGTTTTTCACAAAAAAAAAAAATGCAGTTGTTAACTTTTACTACACTTGCTGGGTGGTCCCTCTTCGTTGTAGTCATCTACACTCTTGGATTTATGTTTCCTTGCTATGTTCTGTTTGGAACTATTAAACTTTAAATGATGAGATATGTGCCAAGATGCACTTGACAACAAAATCTAATGCACTTGTACTGCCACTAAAAGAAACACATGCAGGAAGGGCATCAGGTCCCTCAACTCAGCTACGTTGCCTAAAAATGATCTTCTCCACATTTTCGCACTTGTAGGGCCACATTGGTCGTCATTAATCCTGCCGACAAATGACAATTGTTTCCAATCTAACTCCATGTAATACTAGCACAGTTGCATGAACCTAGCCTGACACCAATGGATGGCCTATGTAATGGCTTAGTTTTTACTACTTCACACTTTAATTATGTAGTGTTTTCCCTTGTAAGTGACAATTTTTCACACTTGTTATTACTTTGATTCACCAAACTCCAAACAGTTGTCCAGTATTATTTTTGATTGGCAGCCATCTTGCTTTACGAATGCGTTTCATGAGGGCTCCTAGGCTAAAATTCTTAATAGGCCATACCAAATTTTATGCTTTTGTCCAGTGGAAACTGGTACACCTGCATAATGCCCCTAAGCCACCTGACTAGAGAGGGCGCCCCGGTATCACTGCTCACCGTTAGTCTGGCGTAGAAGGAAAAGGGTCGGCGACGCCAGACTAGCTCACCGTGTCCCATAGAAAATGTATTAATTTTGCTGACCGCTTGGTCTATTTCTTGCTGTAGCACCTGCCTAATGTTGCCTGGAGCTACCAAATTACAGGAATAGCTATAATTATTATGTAATTTCCCATGTGCTGATAGCAAAGTTGAGGATTTTGGGTTGGCGGTTGTTTGGAGTGGTGGCAGTGAAAGTCAGGTGATAGTTGGCGAGCAGCTTGAGCTTACCACTAGCTAGTTCTCTTCTCAGAACTCATTGACAGGAAGTGGGGCTGCTGGTTCTTATCAGAACCCAATGCCCCAGGCGTTGGTGAAAGGAGCTTGTGCTATGGTAAGTTTTCCTGGAAGTGACCGCAACTTATGGTGAAGGTGTATTAGCGGTCAACGGTAATTGAAAGTAACTTCTTAAATCTATTGCATCAAAGTTGCTGCATTATTATAGAGCAGATATAAGATGGAATTGCACCTATGCAAGCAAACATTTTACAGACTTACTCCTCCTCCAATGAACTTGCCTAGCTAGTATAAAATAGAGTTTTTGTCATAAAAAACAATGGTAAGCCATAAGTGTTAAAACATTCTAAAGATTTATTCAAATTCCATGATGAAAGGAGGACTTGGATTGGCTGGAGAGCTATAGACAGGACACATCTTGAACGTGCAAGGATCAGTCCTCCAGCAGTAACGGACCATTGACGGCTTCAAGCCACTCCCACAATTGGGGAATTCCACAATGACATCATCTCCAGTGATTTGTTTGGCAGTTCCTTCCACCCACGTCAGCGGCATTTTCCCCGATGGCCCAATACATGCCATTCAAATCCATAGGGGTACTTCAACTCCAGCTTGTCATCAGGCGACTTTGGTGGACTGTATGTAATGACTACTTCAGTCACATTAGAGCCTGCTGGTGACCTAGGAAACAAAATGAAACCAATAATGACAATCATCAACAAACCATCAGTCGAGTCCAAGGGAATAAAATAAACAAAAAAAAAAACAACAAACTAATTGTATTATTCTAATAAACATTAAAATTGTCGAGATATGCTGCTTTTTTGTTGTTGTTGTTGTTGTTGTTGGGAGTGACTACAAATGAGGACATCACACTAATAAGACACTATCATTTGACAAGAGGAAGTCATGTGACTATGGACAGATGACACAACAGGCCAGCTGCTCCACTCTACTCTCATTCAGGGAAATTGCCAGAGTTCCATCAGATTCAAGTGTAATAACATCACACTCACGCCTGCAATGCACGACATGTGAATGACATACGAGGGTTCATACGAGGGTTCATACAGAACCTTAAGATCTCCAACTCCTCCTTCCTTCCTTCCCCCTCCTGCCCTCCTCCCACCACCACCGCTCTCTCCTACCAGAAAGTAAATATAGCACTTAAAGGCATGTGCATCGAAGTAATATGAGTTTAATTAAAAGTGAGTGTTGCTAAGTCAATGCAGTGTCCCACTCCCAGTGAAAATCTTGTATTCAAACCCAGCAGGATATCCAACCTGAAAAGTAAATTATGGGCATTGAGAAATTGATCACCTCAGCTCTGCTTTCTGCGGCAGCATTCCCAGGTAATTGGCCAAGGTATCACCGTATGCTACTTCCCGTGCTCCTACTGACAGACGCAGGCCAACATCGCTTTTGTCTCGTGGGTGTATACTGCCGTAAGGGGAGGCAGGGTCTCCCAGGTCAATAGCCACTGCCATGAAGACGTCATCCATCTTGGGATTAGGTACATAGCCGTAGCTGGCAGTCTGGGACCATCGCAGCTGAGGGAAGCCACCAACTGTGACATTGCTGTTCCCAGTGGGGGCAAGCTACACCATAAACCAATCAATACTTATGGCTATTATCAGTCGCTCATTCGTGGTATTAGGAAAAAATAGGGCAGTGTAGCAAACATTTAAATGGGAGATTTAAATAAATAGGCTTGTCAATATAATAACAACAATAATAATTAATATAATTGATAATAAGTAATAGTTAGAGCATAAGCACTTAGGTACTGGTGGATTTAGTGCACTGAAGCCCAAGGGCCGTAGGCCCGAGGGTAGTGTGCACTAAATTCACTGCGTGCATGCTCTAAGTATTTTAGATCCCGTTTACGCATGCTCAGTTGCCACTAGCTAATTTGTTTATCAGCATTTTCGCAGAAATGGCTAAAGGCAAAAAATAGTGCACACTTACCAAGTTAGTACACCTAGTAACAATATGTGACCGTCTATGGGAAAATCGGGCACAACGCGGCATGCGTAGACGTCGCAAAAAGATCGATTTAGTTCTTAAAATTGTATTAAATAAGCCTAACGAAGGGAATGGTTAGGTGATATATAGCGGGAATGGCTAAAGCTACGGCGATAAAACTTGGAGAGCTTAATATCTGCTTGCGGAGGAGTGTGTAAGTGCAAAAAAAAAATTTTGTCGGGGCCGCGTTGTGCCCGATTTTCCTGTAGACGGTCACATATAGCAACGGGATCTAATAATAATAATAATAACAATAATAAGTATTATTTAAATTTTTTTAAGGTTATCCATATTTAATCAATTTCACTGCTTTGTCTCTCTCTTTCTGTGTATGTGTTGTTGTTTTTTGTTGATTTTTTGTTTTTGGCTCCTATAAAATTTCTGCCATAATTTTATTGACATGTGCTATACCTGGACAAAACCAAAGAAAAGACGTCTGGTTTGATAGCTCGTGCCTGCACCCCATTTCTCTCTCCAGTCTTCTATCATGGCCGGAAACTGGCAATTGTAGGCTATAGGATTACCTACACATACACACACACACACACATATACACACACACACATGCACACACACACACACACAAGTTCTGCAGATGTAGTGCATGAGTGAATGTACGCCTTTTTTTTTTTCAAATGAATTATCTTTTGAGATAAATTTTCATGACTGCTGTGTTATACGATACTAAAAGTAAATGTTCTTTTCACAAAGGACTAATCACACACTAAAAATGACCCAATTAAATCACATAGGATGCCTTCTACTACTACCATGCCTTTTGTAGCTGCTCTTTCTAAAGGGATTGGATTGCTGTGTGTGTGTGTGTGTGTGTGTGTGTGTGTGTGTGTGTGTGTGTGTGTGTGTGTGTGTGTGTGTGTGTGTGTGTGTGTGTGTGTGTGTGTGTGTGTGTGTGGCAAAGGGCTGGGGAGAGGGATTCTCTCAGAAATGGTGAAGGCAGCATGTTGTAGTGGAAGCTTTGTTGAGATGTTGATGGAGCTGGTCTCAGATGTGTGGGCTGAGGGTAAAGTTCCTGCTGATTGGAGTGATGCGGTGCTGATGCCTATCCCTAAGAAAGGAGACCTGACCCAGTGCGACAACTGGAGGGGGATTGCGCTGTTGGATGTTGTAGGGAAGGTAGTGGCCAGGGTCATTCAGGGACGGCTGCAGAAGTTGGCAGAGGATGAGTTACCAGAGTCCCAGTGTGGTTTTCGGAAGGGTAGAGGTTCTGGAGAAATCTTGGGAGCACAGGGAGAGACTGTTTATCACCTTCGTGGACTTAAGGAAGGCCTATGATTCTGTTCCGAGGGAGGCTATGTGGAAGGTCCTTATGAAGCTTGGTGTCCTGGAGACGATGGTCAGCATCATAAAGTCCTTCCACCAAGATATGAAGGCCAGTCTTTGCATAGATGGTAAGCTGATGGACCCAATCACTGTGGCTAAAGGCTTGAGGCAAGGTTGTTGTATGGCACCTGTACTTTTCAACCTCTATACGTGTGCAGTTATGGAGAAGTGGCTAGAGAAGCGTGAGACGGAAGTAGAGGTTGGGGTCAGGGTGCTGTACAAGCTTGATGGAAAGCTCTTTCGGAGATACTGCAGAAATGCAGAGGCTAGGGTGGTAACTGATTGTCTTTTTGCAGATGATGGTGCCTTGCTATCCTCCTCTAGAAGTGGTCATAAGAGCATACAAGTGTGTGAGCTCTAGTTTTGGTCTAACTGTGAACAGCTCCAAGACCAAGCACATGGTCACGGGCAGATTGGCAGCGGAGAGTGATAGAGCAGCTATTCAGGTGGAAGGTGGAACGATCGAATGTGTGAAGGAATTCTCCTATCTAGGATCACAAGTAGACGACTCTGGCAGGATTGATGGCGAGGTGGAGAGACGAATAGGCCTTAGCAACAGGCAGCAATGGGAAGAGCGGATCAGCAAAGTAGAGGTGAGAAAGAGATGGGGAGATCAAGAGCTAGACGGTGAGAGACATGGTGATTGTAAAAAGACTGGAATGGCTGGGCCATGTGGCACGCATGACTGACCACAGGATCCCCAAATCCATGCTATTTGGATGGCTGAGTCAACCACGCCCACAGGGAGGACCACGTAGAAGATGGAGGGATGTTGTAAGGAGAGATCTAAAGGAGGTGAATATTAGTGAAAAGGAATGGTATGAAACAGCAAGGAGGTCCAGGCCAGAGTGGAGAGCATTATGCAGACTTGGGATAGAGGAGATGATGGATACCCAGCAGGAGAAGAGGAAATCTGCACAGTTGAGGGAAGTGATGTGTGAAGTATGTAGAAGGAGTTTTAGTAGAGAGAGTGACAAGATGAGGCATAAGTGTAGTGAAGAAAGAAGGAAGCCTGTGAGGGACCAGAAGGGAGCGGTGCAGTGTATGACCTGCAAGAAATGGTTTCTTAGTAGAGGAGGACTGGCAGTTCATTCATGTAAACCTCCGGGAGGGTAGATCAGACTTGGAAATTATTTGACTTGTTGCCCATTAGGGCTTGCGTGACCGTGAAACGGCAGCAATATGACAGGACAGGTGTGTGTATGAGACCAGTGTTGTGCTCTGAGTGTGGCAGGAGCTTTAGCAGAGAAGTGATAAGGCACGTCACAAGTGTAGGGTGGAGAGGTCAAAGCCAGTGAGTGAGCAAGTTGGTGCAGTTCAATGTAAGGATTGTGAGAGATGGTTTAGGAGCAAAGGAGGGCTGGTACATACTTGCAGGAGAGTGGAGACCTCAAACGACACAAGTGTTTACAAGAACGACAGAAACCAGTGAAGGACCAGCAAGGCGCTGTACAATGTGGAGTATGCCAGCGATGGTTTCGAAGTGCCGGCGGTCTTGCTGTTCATCAGCGCACCCATAATCCCCAGCCGAGTTGAGGCCCTACTCATACCCTCCATTGGAGGGACGCGTGACCCGTTGTGGGCAGTATTGAGACAAGACAAGTGTGTGTGTGTGTGTGTGTGTGTGTGTGTGTGTGTTGCTGGGGTGCAAATTCAAGGCCTTTTCTCGTGAAACCGCAATAGTCCAGGTGAGACTTTGGGTGCCCACACCACTTACTGTGAGGAAAGGCCTGTTCTCCTATAAGTTCCTATCTCGGCTCCAGGAGCTTTGCTTGCACGGCTCACTGTGCCTGCTTAGTGCACAAGCATCCTGGCTCTGCCAGGTGTGCATAACCGCTAGCGATTGCAAGAGAATTTGCATTTTGTGTGTGTGTGTGTGTGTGTGTGTGTGGTGTGTGTGTGTGTGTGTGTGTGTGTCCATACCTGCATTAGACTCTCCTTGGTACCAGGTGACTCCTTTGATAGTCATATTTATTAATGGATGGATCATGGCATTCCACAGAGCAGTAGGAGAGTTCTGATTGAACTCTGAACTGTGTGGCGGAGGGTTCTGGTTGAACTTTGAACTGTGTGGCGGAGGGTTCTGATTGAACTTTGAACTGTGTGGCGGAGGGTTGGATTGATGCTCTTCACTGCATTTATGCAAGGCATCCAGCGATGACCACGCCTCTATTGGAGTTCCACCCCAATTGCTAGCTACTAAACCTAAAGTGTGTTTGTGTGTGTACATATAATACTAAGCATGAAAATAGTATCAAAGGAAACTGCAAGTAGTAATAGGCACCAAAGGTGTGAACCCTCAGCGCTACTATACTCTAGCTAGCTGTTACATAATCACCTCAGACCAAAAGAATAATTTATTGACTACTATTCAATTACCAATAATGGTCGAGCAATTAAAACGGTACATGTAAACGCTGTCTTCATTAGAGAAGAAGCTAAACAGGCCAGAGACACTCACCAGTGCACAGTACGTATTTTCAACATGAAAGTCCACTTTCAGCACTGCGTTAACTACCCAGCATAAAACAAATCTACCGAGGGAAGCAAGACATTATTTGCTCATGTGATTACGACGTGACGATAGGGGGCATTACCCACAAAAGCTCATAGCTACATGGAGCTGACAGCTTTGCATTTTCTCAAAAATCAGCCCGAAATTAAAAAAAGTAGCACAATAAAAGGTCTTAAATTGTCGTTCTGAGCAAGATCATACCTAAATCAACGATTTAACACAGATTTTTATTTTTATTGATTTAGATAACCTGATCTGACACATGTTTGTATGCATTACTATTTCCAGTACTACTGATCTAGCTATGAAAAAACTATTTGAGCTATTAGAGTTACCTCCCTTCTCTTTGGCAATCTGACTAAACTTTGACTTGCAGCTTCATAAAGAGTGAAATTCTGAGCACATATTCATGGTAAAAATTAGTGCAACGCTGGATGTCAAATTTGTTATGCCAGGAAAAATAAACAGAAACAGTTTCTTTTAAAAGCAATTAAGTCATCGAGTACTCTAATAGTTCTGATATCAATTTCAATTCTTCCCATTGCAGTCACTATGATACACTGTTGCCTCACAGACAGATAATATTGAACATGTCATTAATCCTACCCATGCACATGCTAGCTGAAGGCTTAAATCCAAGATGTTTCAATCTTTGAAATGATGAAACTGAACAATGGAAGCACTTTAACTGTAAGTACATACATTAATATAGACATCCTGTGTGATAAGAAAACAACACTCAACAGAAGACATCATACCATTGTTGTAAAAGAATTAATATTGTAAACCTTTGCACCATACCTCAGCCAAACGATATGGTTAACAGTTCAATCAACAATATGGACAGTACTAACACTTTGCAAAGAAACTCGAGGGTTAGTCAGAACTTTTTATCAGGAATTTTTTTTTCTATACCTCTAGTAAATAATTTACCTCACAACAGAGTACACGCCTTACCAATTGGATACTTTAAGTATTCAAACATGTTCTTTCCAAAGAACCAGCATGTAGCAGAGAAATACTTCCAGTCTCCTCCTCCAACACTTTCTAAATAACACACATCTTTTAACTATTATACTTAACATATTATTATAGTTATAACTGACCTGGACTAGAAACTGACCAAGGTTGCTCGACCGAAAGGAGTTCTAATTGTGGTGTCTCGGAGAAACGCAGATCTGCAGTGAACAGCCGGATCAATGGATAGTTGCCCGCATTGGCTATTTCATCTTTCCCTCCATAAGCCTGCACGAACACACAGCTACTGAGCATGCCTGCACGAACACACAGCTAGCTACTGAGCATGCCTGCACGAACACACAACTACTGAGCATGCCTGCACGAACACACAGCTACTGAGCATGCCTGCACGAACACACAGCTACTGAGCATGCCTGCACGAACCCAACTACTGAGCAGCCGCACGCCCACACCGCTACTGACATGCCTGCACCAACACAACTACTGAGTCATCCTGCACAACCACAACTACTGAGCATGCCTGCACGAACACACAGCTACTGAGCATGCCTGCACGAACACACAGCTACTGAGCATGCCTGCACGAACACACAGCTACTGAGCATGCCTGCACGAACACCCAGCTACTGAGCATGCCTGCACGAACGCACAGCTACTGAGCATGCCTGCACGAACGCACAGCTACTGAGCATGCCTGCACGAACGCACAGCTACTGAGCATGCCTGCACGAACACACAGCTTCTGAGCATGCCTGCACGAACGCACAGCTACTGAGCATGCCTGCACGAACACACAGCTACTGAGCATGCCTGCACGAACACACAGCTACTGAGCATGCCTACGAACACACCACAGTTTGAGCACATGCTCACATCACACACAAAATGATTGGCAATTGAACTATACATTATACTATACACCTGCTATCATAGATTTGGTATGAAATATTTTGTTTAATCATATACGGCAGAACCAGATTAGTATATAAGACTTTTAAACAAGCTGAAACAAACACACAAATAAACACCACTGCAAGGACACGCCCACACAACTAGTCTCAACTTACCTGAGACACGGCGAACTGCATATTGCTCTGCCCACTGCACACCCACACGTCTCCGAACATGACGTCCGTCAGGTTAGATTCTCCGTGCAAGCTGGAGGAGATGGTAATGTTGTAAGTGGTCTTGCCATCAGCTTTAGTAGCTGGGAGACTCACTATCCATCTACAACCTGAGGGATCTAAAAACACAAAGGCCGTAAACACGGACGTAATGGTGAGAAGCAAAATTGACTGCTACTTACAGTCAAAAGACTATATTTACCCAACAAGACTCGTAGAAGCTATGGTAGCGTAGAAAGAAGCTGTCACTTACCTCTTAACTCTTGGACTTGACTAGACATTAAAACATTCTTATACTTTTGTTCAATCATCAAATGGAGTGCACCACAGCGGGCTTTAAGTATCTAAAGAGCTAAAAGACAATTAGTATACCTATTTCTATTCCATCTAGGTGTTAGGGGGCATTACCCACAAAAGCTAGTACCTACACGGAGCTCGTCGTTTAGAGTATAATTTCATACCTAAATAAATGGTTAATGTCAGTAATCTCCAAAATCAGAGCGTGACAGACAGACTAACAGACAGGATGACTACCATAACCCTCTCACACATGCGTGCTGAGGGTTATTATAGCCCGTTACCCGAGCGACCGCGCTTGTCGTTAAGAACTATAAATCTGATACAGTCTGGTATGCTCGTAAGAAAATGTATTAGCGGGGAAAAGTCTGATATAGTTCTTAGCAACCATAATTATGGTGGAAGGCAGATCAAAGCAAAATGGAATAATGAAGAGTTTGGGTACTTTAATACAATTACTAAGATAGCTAATGCTATACTTTGCTCGTTGTGTATGTTTGGGCTATAATATAGTTATAAACCAAAATCATTAGGTTTGTATTTCGATTTATAAATCGCATACAAACCTCAATTTTGGTTTATAACTATAACATAATACATATTTCTATTCTATATAAGTGTTGTAGACAGGTAACAACACCTTACCTTCAGTTGAACGTTACATTGACACTATAAATGTGTGCAAATAGATAACTACTGCGTTTGCCGTTTGTGCTGAAACACATCATTAGAAGCATACTAGACTTTTTCTAAAGCATCAAGTTGCAAACTTAAAGGTACTTTAAAGCAAACAGATATATTAATTACTATGTAAAACTTGATAATAATAAAAAAACACATATATTATCTCTCTAAAAAGACAGTAAAATGAGCTTAACTTTATATGATATATGCTTTAATCAGCAATAAACAACGACACAATTTGGTAGTAATTGTAGCAATATTGAGCGACAAATTTACCAAACTTAGATCTCCGAAAAAACAAACAAACAACGTAAACATACCATAAACATGATTAATTTTATTCTTGACAGTTGTACAAATTACCTATCCTGCCGGTTGGAGCCAGCCGTTGCCCTGCAAATAGGAGGATGAGTGTAGAATCGTCACAGCTAGGCGCATATCCCCAGACCATGGCCTGACCAGGCGCCTGCTGCAGCACCATGTGATCCCCATACATGTTAGCAAAACGAGGAGGCGGAACATTCTGAGCCAGACCTGTGAGTCAGGGTGTGAAGGCAATATGCAAGTATTATTGGCTGGCCGTACGAGAACATGATAAACATCTTGACGTCATCAATGGTATAGGGCTAATATTGATAGTCTCTTACTAGTTAGAGAAGCAGAATACTACGATAGCTATCCTATAGTCAAATTTTTTTTTTTTCATCCTACACCCAAAATGCCCTCCTAGGTTACTTATTTTATAGAATTACCAACCATTAGTGTTAAAATCTATTTATGTATATATTATTATTATATACTTAATATACACTGAACACTAAATTATTGTGAGTCTGTCAGTGTATATTGGCATAAGTGCTCTGACTAACGAGTGATATTTATGGTATTTAGCATACAATATACTTATGAAGTATGCATGCGTAATTATTGTTCATAGCAACTATAAGCACGGCCTGAAGCAAATTTGAGTCCCGATGACTTCTTCTGACTTTATTTCATTATTGATGCCATGGAATTGGACAAAGTATTGAACAACTAAATGTATGCCAGAAGCTTCTGTTTTCCTGGATGAGTAATCCCACCATATATAGCAAGACAGTCTGTTGCATCATAGTGAAGGCTGCTCAAAAATTGTGCAAGCAGGAAGGAAGGGAGACATAAGTAATCTTGCCAAATCTTTAGAGGGCTCCCTTAGCATAAAACTTACATCAATGTTAGATTGTAACTAATATTTATAATGTTTTAGCTATGTATCATTGTTCAGAAAACTCCAAAATTAAGGACGGGGACCTGACAATACTTCTAAATTGCCAAGGGGTGGGAGTGATATAGGGGTAGTTTGGAAATGTACTAAACTAACCCAGTAAGTACCTGATAATTAGCTAACATAATAGCTACGATTCTGCTGCTTTTTGATACCTCCATTCATTAAGTCCACACATTAGGCCTAGTCTCTCAATACCTGTTATAGCAGCCGCTGCCAGCACTGAAATTATCACAGCGCAGCTCATTTCTGGCACCTTTTTCTGTGCTTGCCAATTGAATTACCCAGACCGAGTTCGCCCCGAATTTGACCTCTACCGTTCCATTTGCGCGCGCGGCGCGGGCATGTAACGCCAAATCGGGTCCTACCCAAAATCGGTCCCCCGGACTGAAATTGGCTGCTAAAAACTGTCGGGGACCACAATTGGCTGCCGAATTCAGTCCGGGCGGACTAAATATGGCTGCCAGATGTGGTCCGCTTTGCCAAATTTAGCCCTGGAGGAAAAAAATCAATTGTGTGATTATTAAGTGGAGGTGGGTGAGTTATATCAGTATAGTTATATGTTAAGACTGCTCTTTAGTACTTCTTGTTGATGAGTTTACCTTTCAAATTCCCATTCTCATAAATGCCTATAATAGTAGCTATATTCGATAAATTATAAGCTTCAAGACTTCATCATAGTGCATAGTTTGACTACCTTGAACAATGCAGCAGCTACATTTTCAAAATATTTACAGTTTCATAGGAATTTCCTCAACAAAATTTGTGAAATAATCAGTTATAGTCAGATGTATCTGTTTCCTTGATGTGATGCAGGAGAGATTGGGCCAATGAAGTCCATACCAATGTGGTGCCATGGTGACGCAACTGGTACTGGATGGAGCTCTGGAGTAGATTGGCTTAATTTGCCATAGCACAGATCACAATTACTAACCTGGATATATCACAATAAAAAATAACAACACTCTTTGTCATCAGTTGACCACACTCACTTCTGTATGAGTTTATTTATTTGCTTACCAATTTGTTAACATCATTGACCATTCCCTGCCACATAAACCGCTCACTAACTCTTGATAAAGTCTTTTTCGTGCCTAAATGTCCAGAGGTGGGATCGCTGTGGCATGATGCTAGAATTCAGATCTCTCATCCAAATCAGTAATGTAACGAACCTAAGTAGTAACATTTAACTGGAACAGTAACATTTTTAACTAAAGCTTTTTTTTTTATTTTCTGAACATAAAAAATTGGTTAATCAGGTCTCAATCATTATAAACTTTAGATGATGTATTTTGGTGTGGAAAAACATATAGCTATATCTCCAACAAACATTCCTGTTAGAAACTCTGGAACCCAGTTATCTAAAAAGCTAGTACATCGCTATCTATTGCAAATTTATACATAAATATTCTTTGAAACTTGTAAATGCCTTCATGCATATCCAAACTGAAGCATCTCCCTTTTAATTCTGGTATAATCTAGTCATCATCCAATAATGCTATTAGTGTGGTTTGGTTGAGAGATTCCAGTACTAAAAAGTATCTTAAATGCTTAGTTTTAGTTTTTTCCCTTGAAGATTTAGCTAATTTTTCTTCAATATTATGAGTAGTTTTTAGTTATACTATCAATTGACTGTAGTTTTGGTTAATTTGTGTTATCTCAAATTTTTAACAATAAGACCCAGTAAAAAAACAACAAAAGTACGTCCTTATCGGTGTCAATATCAACCACAGGATTGGAATCCACCAAGCTAAATTTTATTTAATTCGGGCGGACCGAAATTAGCAGGGCGGACCTATTTTGGCTGCCAATTTCAGTCCGGCCGGACCGTATTTGGTGGGGGACCAAATTTCGCGTGACAGGCACTACAACTACAAAACAGCCGTAAAAGCAACTGAACACTGGGCCCGTCACAGAATAATATTCTCTTTCTAAAGTCTCATATACTGTAGAAGTACAGTAGCTACCTGATCTCTAGCTAGTCTGCTATTATGTGACTGTCAGTTCTGCAATGAAATAGGAGGATTCTTCTTTGGAAAAAAAATTTTTTTGTCAGGTGAACATACTTCTGTGTTTTAGTAGCTATTTTCATCTTTTTCCTCTACACCGATGAGTCTGTGTTTTTTCCAAGTCCAAAAAAAAAAAGTGGATGCGAAAATATTAATATAATATATTATTTGTATTGTGTTTTTAAATGGAAGTTGTGGTGAAATTGTATGAGGGAGGTGGATGAGAACAGGAAGTTTTCCAGCTGCTGTGGGCTTGTCAGTGAGATTATTCTTACTCCTGTCAGAATTCTCTGGATTAGTGAACTTGTACAGCTAGTGCTGACAAACTAGCAAGTGCTATTTTCTAGCTATACACACATAGATTGTGCAGGAATGAATTGATGAATTAGCTTGTTCTCAGTTTCAATAATTTAACCAAAAACAAAGAACCCAAACATAATATTACAAAAAATATATATCAGTTTATAAAGAAGTGTGTTCATTAAGCTCCATTATAAATGGTGGACTTGGGGTCATCATGGAGCTATAAACTGGGCACTTGTTGAATGTGCATGGATCAGTCCTCCAGCAATATCTCACCATCATTGGTTTAAGATCATTGGAACAGGGTGGGAACTCTACATTCACATCTGTCTCGGTGACTGACTTTGCAGTTCCCTCCACCCACTGTGTGTCCACTGGCTTTGTGACAGATGAACACCCGACTTCAAATCCGTACGGATACCTCAATGTCAGTTTGTCTTCTGCACTCTTTGGCGAGCTGTACGTGACGGCAATAGCAGTTATATTAGAGTTTGTGGAGGCTCTAAATAGAGATATAAAATAGTGTGTCAATCATATTTCATCCAAACATGATATGAATTCAGAAAAGTGAATAAAGTTAAGAAAGTACTAGTAATGGGGTCAAAGGATAAGTTCATGTTAATGTTGTGCATGCAGGGATTTAGAAAAATCAATACATCAATAACTTTTTCTGTGTACAATATATATAAATCTTTTTTTGATTACCACTTGACTGAAATCAGTATTTTATCTACTTTCTTATTTTAATTACAGAAGACTATCTGCTTCTCACTGTATTGTTGCTTTTTGTGGCAGCATTCCGAGATAATTGACAGTGATGTCATTATATGCTATTGCACGTGCTCCAATCGACAGGCGTAATCCAACATCACTTTTGTCTCGTGGATGGACGCTACCGTAAGGGGAAGTGGGGTCTCCCAGGTCAATAGCCACTGCCATGAAAACATCCTTCATCTTGAGGTTAGGGACATAACCAAAACTGGCAGTCTGGGACCATCTCACCTGAGGAAATCCTCCAACTGTGACATTACTATTTCCAGTGGGGGCTAGCTAGAACAGAAAAAAAACAAGTGTTTCTCTTTTAGTAGCCTTTTACTAACTTTGCACTTGTTATTTTGTGTAAGAAACCCTATTAATGTGCTTCTTTACTTGGACAAATCCGAAGTACAGTGGTGTAGTTTGGTTGTCAGTGCCCATGGCCCACTTCTCTCTCCAGTCGTCTATCATGGTAGGGAATCTGCAATTGTAGGCTTCAGCATTACCTTCACACACAATAAATAAGCAATAAAAACAAAACCAAAAACAACAACAAATAAAACAAACAACAAACAAAACAAACAAACAAATAATCAATAATCAATAAATAAATATTTCATCTCATATGCTTCTTTGTTGTTGTAGTTTAGATTCAGTATAAGATTCTTAAGTAGTTTAATTTACCAGCATTAGCTTCTCCTTGATACCAAACAGCTCCTTTGATGGTCATGTGTAAAAATGGGACGACCATAGCGTTCCACAGAGCAGATGGAGAGTTCTGGTTGATCTCTGTTTTCTCAGGCAGACTCAAAGTGTCTGCTCCAGTACACTTGCTCAAGGCTTCAGGTGAAGACCACGCCTCCACTCTTGTACCTCCCCAGTTTGTAGCTACCAGACCTGCATTAAAAATCGATACAAATTGTACAATTATGTATTACCGTAATCAGTCCGTTCAGCTAAAATGACGATAATGACAAGAAAGTGACAGCACAATTCTAATGGTTTAGCCATTATTGGCTGAAACAATAAGTTAATTTAAGCTTTTTGGTGTTGTATAAACAGAGAAAACTGCTATTATCTGCTACCCTAAATAACTCACCAATGGGATACCCAAGAGTTTTGAACATGTTCTTTCCGAAGAACCAGCAAGTAGCAGAGAAATATTTCCAGTCTCCTCCCCCTACACTTTCTGTTAAAAAAATTATTAAGGTATTCGATGCTAAGTCTCTTACTATTAGAATAATCTTACCAGAGCTGGCCACTGACCAAGACTGCTCCACTGATATCAGCTCACTCTGTGGAGTTTCAGAGAATTTCAAGTCTGCTGTAAAGAGTCTTATCAGAGGATACTGCCCAGCATTGGCTATTTCATCCTTGCCTTCGAAAGCCTATGCCACATAGGTTGGTAGGCAGATGAAGGTCAGGGGGGGGGGGGGGGGAGGGGGGGGGGGGGGGGGTGGGGGGGGGGGGGTGGGGGGACAGACTTACCATCCCAATTGAAGCTGGTTTTTTAAATTAAATTATGAATTCTCTGTTGCATGTTAAATTACCGAAATAGTTCATTAGTACTACACACTACATTCAGTACATTCAGTAAAAAGTTGAGGTGCACTGGCACCCAGTGTCCCCCATCTCACTCCCACAGTTTACAGTTAGATACAAAAAAGGACATTACATATTGCTGTATATTTGTGTGATGATCTTAACCTGAGACACTGCAAACTGCATGTTGCTCTGACCACTGCATATCCACACGTCTCCGAACATAACGTCCGACATCCCGGTTGTTCCATACTTGTCGGAAGTGATCGTGATCTTGTAAGCTGTCTTGGCATCTGCAGCTGTGGCTGGCAGTGTTAGTTTCCAAACACATTCACCAGTAGAATCTACAGAGGAATACGAAGTGTATAAATTTTCTAGTCTATTGCTTGAGTATTATAAGGGTGAAGTGAAGTGAAGAAACCAGATATGGTTAGTGACAATTTGGTCAAGAAAAGTAGAATCTCTGAACTGAGAACAATTTGAGACCATACTTTCAGGTCACATATCAGAGGTTTGTTTTGATAGCACAGTGGCGTAGTAAGGGGAGAGATGGGGGGGGGGGGGGGGGGGGGGCTCCCATAGTTTTGGGGCACTATCTCACAGGGTAATTTTTCACACGAAGAATTTTTAACAACAAAAATCATGCCTATGTGGATCCCCCACCCCCTTACCGAAACATCTTCCTACAACACTGTAGCAATACATTTTCTAATGGAAGTGGCAGGCAGAATATTAGCTAATTAGAGGTGAATTGTTTGACAGGGTTTACCACCAGAGTTTCAGTGTATTTAGTAAAATGCATTCTATCCATCAGCTTATAGGTCCTTATCTGAGCAACGAAGATAATTTTAGTAACGACAAAATATTGGATTTAAAATGTTGGTGGGAGGAGTATGTCATGTGCTCTAGCAACACAGAACATGGCAAGATATGAAATGGTTTGAGAAACGTATATAAGCCAATTAAAAAAGGCAGTGAATTCAAATGATATTTTGTTGAGTTTTTAGTGTTGTAACTTTTCCTTGAAACACGAGTGAAGAATTATTGGCAGGAAGAGGACTTGTATGAAGTTGCTATGGTAATTAACTTACCCGTGGATTGTGTCGGCGTCATAGTTTTTTCACCAAAAGTAGCAGACAGTTTGGAGTCACACTTGGAAACAAAGCCCCAGACAATAGCCTGAGCAGGGGCTTGCTGCAAGACCATGTGATCCCCAAACACATTGGCCATGCGAAGAGGAGGGGGTACAGGAGGTGGAGGCTGGGACAGAACCCCTAGAGAAGAACATGTCCATTTGCACAATAATAATATCTTGTTTGTTTTATTTTAAATGTTTAGAACACATTTAGCTAGTACTATTATTTTGGGAGGAAATTTCACAAGGCAAAAAGTGGAACTTCTTAATATCACTTATCTAGAATACGTCAACTTTACACTACCATTTCAATAGAAGATATATGTCTAACATGTAGACTTGACCTTATCCTCCACTGGAAAAGTGCAGAAAAGTTGACATTTTCTTAACACAAGATGGTAAGAAGCTTCCACTTGTGTTAGGTCTCTTCAGTACTATAGAGAAGTGACTTCCTTGTGAATGTTTTGTAGAGAACTACCAACTAATCTAGCCTCACCTGATGACCAAGCTAGCAGAGCAATAACCAGAGTTAGGACTTGCATCTTGTCTAGTGCTACTATTGTTTGGTTTGTTGACTGGTTCAAGTTAGACTGTATGACCTTTTGTATGTCACTATAATTAATTTACTACTATTATGAATATACATAGCTCAGTATTGAACCACAGATGTTTGTGGGGACATTCATGGTCTCTTTACCTTTTAAAGGACAATAATATCCAAGCCATGATTAATTTGAATTCACAGCAATAATTACGTTATTAATATAATGGAAAAAAGTTCAATATTCATACATCATGAACAGGCACCCTTCTAGAATTGTAACCAAGGTATTACAATCAACTTGATAATTATCAAGTTCTGACCCTTCATAAAAACTAGATTGAAACTTTCTCACCTAAAGGGGTCTCTGGAAAAAAGCAAAGGAAAAATGTGAAAAAATCTTATCCCCGGCGACAACTAAGATTTTTTCAAATTTTTCCTTTGCTTTTTTCCAGACCCCTTTAGGTGAGAAAGTGTCAATCTAATCAACTTGATATTTGCTCTGTTCCAAAAGAGACACCATCATTAAAAGGTTATATTAATTTGCAATTCGTAAAAAAAAAAATTTTTTGAACAAAATAAAAGCAAAATTAGTACAGTGTGGTAAAAAAAAAACCCTGAAATTCAAACACATTTTAGTCAGCTTTGAGTTCATTCCAGCTTCATAACAAAAGGTGGACTGGTATTGATAGTGCTCGTGTAGATTGGACATTTGTTGAAAGTGCAAGGATCCGCCCTCCAGCAATATCTCACACTCATGGGCTTGAGGCCAGAAGCACACAGGGGAAACTCCACATTGACAGCACTGCCCGAGACAGATTTAGCAGTGCCCTCCACCCACGTGGTGTTTGCCTTGCCAGTGGGGTCTCCACATCCAATCTCAAACCCATAGGGATAGCGGAGCTCCAGTTTCCCTCTAGAGTCTTCTGGTCCATACGCAATTGAGATAGCTGTTACATCAGCTGGGCCTCCGGAGCTGTAGTACAAGTTTGTAAAAATAATGTTGTTCAATACAAGTGTGATGCATGAAATTACCAACACAGTGTTAAAATGATTATTTTTCATCAAAAAAACTATGCAGCATCCATAAAACTATACAGCATCCATAAAACTATACAGCATCCATAAAACTATACAACATCCATAAAACTATACAGCATCCATAAAACTATACAGCATCCATAAAACTATACAGCATCCATAAAAAGAAATAAAAGAGAAAAGAAGGAAAATAACAACTTGTTTATAGCATACATATTTCTTACAAGAAATGCAATTAGATATATTCTCTCTCTTTCACAGGCTTTTTTTTTTTAAAGAGAGAGAATACATCTAATGAGTAAAAGAAGGCTGAGAAAGAAATCGTGAAGAAATGAAATGTAAGCCTCTAGTCAAATGCTAATATGGTGATTCAATATTGTGTTTTAAATCATCTCTAAGCTTAAATTGTTTTGTGATTAATGAGTTTTTCATTGACTTTTCCTTCTAACTTAAATGAATAATTAACCCCCTCCCCCACTCCTCCATTTTCCTTCCCTCTTCCTTTCCACCCACTATCTACCTGATTTGTGCCTTTTGTGGAAGCATTCCCAAATAGTAAGCTTTAGAGTCATTGAAGGCGATAGATCTTGCACCCATGGCCAGCCTGAGGCCAACATCTTGCTTGTCTCGTGGGTGAATGCTACCATGAGGAGAAGTAGGATCACCGAGATCGATGGTGACTGCCATGAAGACATCTTTCATCCTTGGATTTGGGACGTACCCATAGGCTGCAGTTTGTGCCCAGCGAATAGTGGGGAAACCGCCAACAGTGACGTTACTATTTCCAACTGGAGCAAGCTGTAAAAAGAATCAGACTGACTGAAATAGATGATAATACATTAGCACAAGTTATTGGTCAGTTTGAGTCTGGATTCTGTCCTTTAGTAAATAATTCCACTTCAACACTCCAAACAAATATTTTTATTTGTGACAATGAAATTGTTTAGCTACTCAAGATGTTGAGATTTAAATAATAACTCTAACCCAATTGCTAATGCCATTTGTAGTCCAATGCATCATCCACTTTTTTATTTGTGACAATGAAATTGTTTAGCTACTCAAGATGTTGAGATTTAAATAATAACTCTAACCCAATTGCTAATGCCATTTGTAGTCCAATGCATCATCCACTTATTTATTTGTAATACTAGTTCTTGAGCCACAATACAGTTTTACTGTAGCCACTATATCTTTACTATAGGGTCTCTCTGCACTGCATAATTTGTTCAATGAACACATACATAATTGATAATGGCTATTTACATGCTTGCTAGCAAAATACATAATTGTATAAAAATAAAACTACAGTAGCTTCGATTATAAGCATCTGACCCTTTTGGCTGTTATTTTTAAATGTATCGTTTGAACTACAGAATTAATTGTAAATACAGACTCTGTTCCACTAAAATGTAGTGATCAAAAGTAATCAATTAATTCATCAATCCGTAGGTGTCGTCAAACATTGACACTTTAGTTATTGTGACCAAGAGTTGGTGTAAAACATATTCTTATGAGTCAAACTTATTTGAGCACCAAGATATTGACTTGAACTCTGACAGATAAATGGATGTACTCATTACAACATTACTGACCTGTGCAAATCCAAAATAAAATGGTGTGGTTTGGTTGTTGGTGCCATTGAACCACTTCTCTCTCCAGTCATCTATCATGGCAGGGAAGGTACAACCATAGCCACTAGGATTAGCTGGACACAAAAAAAAAATTAAAGAATTTACCGTTTATTTTTGAAGCAATGTTTCACTATGGAGACACTACTGCAGCTAGCTGTTCAGATTTTGTTGAAATGTATCTATGTGCTTGTTGCTATGAAATGTACCTGTACAGTAGCATAGCTGGGGGGGGAAGGGGGGGGTTCGGGAGGTTCAGCGAACCACCCTCAGTAAATTAAAAGAAAAAATATACAAACTTTTTTGGCTGGGCATTAGGAATAGCATGGAGTAAGCATTTTAGCTATAATCACTTGATCCTGGTATGTATTTTGAGGAGAATAGACAGAGCTATAAATGGCTGCATACTTTACGTACACTGAGGGTTATCAAGCTTTTATTTAGGTTTAGAAGAGAGAAATTCTGAGCAAAGTAATTAAATGTAGAAATAAAGGGGCATTTAGTGTACTAATTGACACCCTGTATCAACTAAAACACTCAGACTATAACTTGTTGGATTGTTTTGGTAATTTGTAAATACTTTTATGTCACTTTGTTGAATAATTCTATTGACCAAACAATGCATATAAATACCTGAATTAGCATTGTTCTCTCCTTGATACCACAGTGCTCCTTTCATGGTCATGTTGACAAATGGCCTTATCATAGCGTTCCATAAAACAGAAGGAGAGTGCTGATCAACCTGTGAGTGCTTGATTCTTTTGCCGCCCTCCTTCATGTCACTGCTACAGTTGCTCAGGGAGTCTGGGGAGGACCAAGCTTCGATGGGAGTGCCGCCCCAACTCGAGTGAACCAAACCTAACAGATATAAATACCAAACTTTTGTCAGCTAACAAAAATCAAATTCATGCAAATTATTGAGTTCTACTGATATTCTTGGACAAAGTACAGCTAACACAATAATGCTCAAAGTAAAATAAGTAATGAATTTTGATGCATTCAGTGGGACATAATGTATTTTAGGAACTGCTTACTATTTTTGGTGGTACTAGAGATATGCACAAATACAATAAAGATGTCCCAATAAAACCAGAACTTAAATGAATGGGAAAGTATGATCCAAGATGTGCATTATGTAGTAAGTAAGGAGCTTACTCATCAAGCCCCATTGCCAGAGAACACTCAGTTTGAAATCCTAGTTACACTTTAAAATATGACAGGTTTTCTTCTATTTGACTCTCAAAGAATGTCACTTTTGTAATGAGGCTAGATGTTGTTTTTTTTGCATAACGTAGCTACATAATAGTGTTGTTTTTTTCTTAAAAACAGAAAAAAATATTCCTGTAGGTGTTCTAAATAATAGTGTGTACAGTATTCACCTACCAATAGGATACATTACAGACTTGTAGAGATTCTTGGCAAAGAACCAGCATACTGCAGAGAAGCCACCAAGATTGGCTGCAAGAAAATACAACAGCATTTTTGTGCCATTACATGATGTTTCAGACACCTCATAAAAATTCTAAGCATTATAGCTAGTATTTACAAATAATATTAGCAACATACTAAACCTTGTCTTTCACATATCATTACAATCTCTCTATTAGAAATTTATGGTACAAGTATATTTGGCATTAAGACTTTGTGCTAGGTCACCTTGTCAATAAAAAAAATCATAAAAACGCTATATAAAAACATGAAGATGACAGTTGCATAGTTACTAATTTTTCAGAATAAAAAGTCTGGGACAGACCACACCTACCAACATGCCTACTAATTAAACCCTATGAATCCTTGAAGTGATCACAATACTGCTGTGATAGTGCAATCATGTTTATTCACTTCGAAAGTTATCATCAATCACTGAAAGTTAAAATGTATTAATAGTATCATTACTACTACAACTAGAGCACTGAAGTGCAAACCCTCAGCGCTAGTTAGCTAGTATGATAAAGAAAATAATAACAAAGGAAAAGTGTAGAAAAAAGAAAAAGAAAGAGAAGTGGCATGAAGAGAGGCAGGAAAGAGAAAAAGACAATGAAGGGACAAAAGAAAGAGGAAAAGAAAGGAAAAGGTAGGAAAGAAATAAAAACAGTAGGAAGAAAGAGGAAAGTAAAGAAAAAATAAGGCAAGAAGACAAATGGAAAAAAAAAAAAAAAAGGATGAAAAAAAAAAAAATACCGTCGACAAGGATTCGAACCAGAGACTATTAGGTTAGGTACTTGCTCACTCAACCACTACGCAATACAACACCCTCACGCTCAGTGCATGTAATTGTTAGCTATTTAAAAGTGATTTGCAACCTGCATGCTGGCTCACGTGACAAGCACGTTTTTTAAGGGGCGGTTCCCGCTGTAAGCCTACGATCGCACGGCTCTGGAAAGACTGCTTTTTTCTGGAAAATGAAGTCCAAAATCAAAATTCTGGCATATTAAAGGAACTTACTTTGTGAAATACTGCTGTTTGATGCCGCTTTCAGAGCCTGGCTGGTTCCTACCTTCCAGAAGTGCCTGTTGACAGACAGAGTGACAGAACGAACGAATGAATGACACTAGGACTACTGTAACCCTCTGGGCGCATGCGCGCTGAGGGTTAACAAGTCGTTGTATCATGGTTTATTCTGACTGTCCAATCAAATTGCTCAATTCGCAGTAAATATTTTCAATTCCTGAGCGTCATCAACCAACTTTAACTACCCATTATTACTTGAAACGGAAAGAGCAGGAAACATTTTTATATCCTAGAACCATGGTACAAGTCAGTTGCACACCCTTTATCAGTAAGTACAGAATTTATACTATCCTAGGCCTTCAGCGCTCGGTCCCTTCAATCCCATATCAACCTCCACCTCACGACGTAACCCGTACATATTTTAGCTATGTAGTAGAAATTGTATTGGAATTAACTTGACATGCGGAACTGTTAGGAAAAAGGAGTTAAAACAAGGAGAATAATTGGCATGATCTGGGGATTGCTGAGAAAACCAGGAGCCCCTGGCCAGACCACTACGGGGTTGCCCCAAAAAAATGAAAAAAAAAGAAGGATTTTTGTGGGCATATCAAATACTAAATTGCTGCTTTTCGGTACCAATATTTTTCTCTAATAAGATTAAAAAAGGGTGATTCGTTGAAATTGACATCGCTTTATCTCTCAGGTAATTCATGAACCAAGCTTATATTTTTTAAAGATAGAAATGTGAGGATATAGGCTTCGTATATAAGGCCTATGGTATGGTAAAGGACTGACCCAGAGTGCAGATTGCTACTTGGTGGATAGTGAAATGTGTGGAATAAGAACTCCTTATGCAGTTTGCTATGGGAAATCAGCCCAGCTCCTGCAATTTCATTCATTTATTGGCAAAATAAAAAATAAAAGAAAGAAGTAGAAAACTTGATGATTGCAACTAGCTCATTATGTACTAAATCTTCACTCCAGCTCTCTGCCCACTCACTTGGTTTTACTGGAGTCCAGGGCAGACTAACATTAGCGAGTTCTTCAAACGGCGTTGTGGAAAATTTTCTCAAGGGTGTGAAGAGGTGAATGAGAGGATAATTCACTGAATCTGCTATTTCGTCTGCGCTGTTAAAAGCCTGCCCACAGAATAATTAAATCATTAAAAGTAATCTGATCGTGATGTGAATTGCAATTTGCCTCATATTTATTTAAAAAAACAAAAACAAATTTAAAACAAGCTTATAATGACTCTTAACAAACAGCTATTCAAATAGCTATTAGTTATTTTCTTGGCTATATAAAGGCCAGTTACTACTACTACTAACTTACTCCTTGAACAGTAAATGCCATGTTGCTCTGTCCACTACAGATCCACACATCTCCAAACATGACGTTGCTGATACTAGCCTGGCCATATTTGTCAGAAGACACAGTTATTGTGTACACCGTCTTGGAGTCTGCTGGCGTGGCGGGAAGCTCAGCTTTCCACACACACATGCCACTAGCTGGACCTATGTTGTAGAGTTTACTTACTATATAGTTTGAGGATGTATATTGAATGGAGTATTGTAAATGCCTATGCACCATTTTACTTACACAGGGCAAAAAAAGTGGAATTTCCTGTCGTCACACTTTTTGCCCTGTGTTACTACTAATGCAAATTACATACTGAACTGAAGTTATTCTTATAAAGGGTAATGTATTTCATTGGCTTTTGAATATTTGAACAGTATCTAGCTAGCTGTCCACGTAATTGAGGTTATTAGGGTTCTAAGATTAATTGAGCATTTTCCATTCATTTTAAATCTTTACACATACCAAACCTACAGCTATATTAATTAAGTATGTATACTGACAATGCATCTAATAATTAGAGGGGAAATATATTTTATATTACTCCTATAGGAACAATACAGACTTTGTATAAATGGGCATTTGCATTTCAGAATAACTTACTGTCAGTCGTGGTGGGCTCTATGGCTTTTTGGTCGAAGGTAACTGTTAGTTTAGAGTCACACTTAGGAGCATAACCCCAGACAATGGCTTGGGCTGGAGCCTGCTGGAGAACCATCTGGTTGCCATAGATATTAGCAAACCTGACTTGACATTGGACTCCTAGAATATATTTAATAATTTATTTTAAAGCTCATAAGTGAAATTATTATACGTCGGATGTTTTTCCTTGAGTATTTCCATATCATGTGACTGATCAATATTTCCCATACTGAACTCAGTATATTGAATGCATCCATGTGTAGTTTTTAGAGTATGGTGGAGTTACTCGTTGTACAATATAGGAATGACATTTCACTCTCACACTTGTATCTACACTCGCCCTTAGCTCATGAAAATACTTATGCTTGTGAAATATCTCCCCATAATGTAAGCTGGCTCAAGCAATAAGTATTATTTACTCATGCAATAATACATCAAATTCAAAGACAAAATATATATACAATGAACTATTTAAATTTCTTGGTTCCTCAAGGTATTAGGCCATTTACTAAACCATCATATAATAATACTATGTCTATTGCTACAATTGCAAAGCCAAGATGCAGTCATCTCTGTAGAGATGGTGTTGTAATCTCTCTGTGGAGGGTTTTGCCCAAATAAATTAGCTAGATTATCTAGGGGGGCAATACCTGGATACTAGCTATAACCACACAGTTGGGGGCTGCTCTATCACATAATTCTTCACGGTATTTTCCGACTAACCTGATAGGAATGCACCCACTAAAGTTATCAAAATCGCTGCAGACGCCATCTTTCCCAACTTTCCAATCTTGTGTCTCTATTTGATAATTACAGTCATGTGATTTCCATATTAGAAATTCATAGTAGTTCAACTCGTTCGGCCTTTAGCATTATGTCACACAACGTTTAGCAAAAGACCAGACCCGCCCCTCTCTCCACCGCCTTTTTTTTCAAGCCGCGTAAACATTTAGCAACGATCTTTACCACCCCTGCCCAGTAACAACGTGTAGAAAAGGAAAAGGTGTTTCATTTCCGTTTACTTTCATGTTGACCCCGCCTTCTTCAAAATGCTAAGTTGAATTCAGCTCTAGAGCTCTGCCGCTGTTTGTATTGCGAGCTGAGAAGAATGCCGTCGAGGACGAGAATTTTTGTTCTGCAGGGAAGTGTCCTGCTGCTGGTACTAGCCATTGTACTTATTCTGCGCCAGAACAACCACCAGCTGTACCGGTTTAAGGGTCGGAACAATGCTGTGCGTCACGAATTCAACAAGAAGGGAGCATTATCCAAGTCAATTTCAAACTTGACGGAAGAAATTCCAGCTGCCATGTTGGAAAGGAAACGCCTTGCAGACGTAAAGGAATATTTCGCTAAAATTAAGGTAAATTGTTTCTAAGTTTTACAATTTATAACAATGTCTTTTGTTATGGGGACACTGCTACTTGAAAAAAAAAAGTTACCAATAACTGAATTCCAAAGCAATAAAGAAGTGAGGCATTTTATTGTAGTGTAATAGTTATAGCAAGTATACTAACAAAATTGTATTCTCTAATGTCCCACTTGATCTGCAACCTGTAGACATCCCCACACACATGCATAGTTTTAAGCCAAGGTTAAATGAAGGGGTTATTGTTTGATCAATTGCCTTTCCCTCTCTGCATATTTCTTGGCTAATTAAGTCTCTTGTCAACTATAATTATCTTATGCGATTGTGGGGGCATTCCCAGTATTGTAGCTTGGCTGCAAAAACACACTCTGCACGAGTGTGACAGTATTTTTGTACACTATTACAATTATTTTTAGTCTTAGTATACAGTTATGACTATGTAGGGAAGTAATGGCCCTGAGGCTATAATACATTTGAGACCGTAAAGTGAAATCAGTGCAAGAAGTGAACTTGCTTTAGATTCTCATTGAGTTAAATGTGCTCGTAAATTGTACCTTTTAGTCTGTAGTGTATATTGTCATTGTGTAATTCAGTCAACTTTTCATATAGATTTTGGAAACTTATAATTTTTCACTTCCTAAGTTCACAACAAACACAAAAAAAGCTGTTTCCAAATTTTTTAATTATACGTGGTTACGAAAATTCAAGATGGCCGCCATAAACAAGAATTTTTTTAATTTTAGAGGTAATAGAAATATTTTCTTATAATAATAGTCACAATATGCAGGTGTTTTATAATAATATAGGTGTTATAAATAAACATAGGTGTTGATATAGGTGTTAGAAATAAACATAGGTGTTGATATAGGTGTTATATATAAACATAAGTATATTAATAATAATTAATCATCCAAGTCTTCCATTTCCTCCTCCTCATTTTCCTCATCATCACTTGGATTCTGACTCATTGCAACATTATCACATGTGTCTTCTGCTCCTTCACACTTGCAGAGCTCTGTATAAGCTAGATTATGTGCCTTACAAGAGCACCGTCCACTGCATTTGCTGGTAACGCATGAACACTTCACAAGTTCCACCACAGCCTCTGGTGCTGCTGGAACTTTCGCAACTACAGGGACGTAGTGTCCGTCCTCCAGTTGTTGCCATCCAAGAGTAACTGGATCAAGTATAATTGGTCTAGCTACTAAGTCCTGCAACCATACACTGGCTTGTAGGTGTGCACGCAATATATGCTCAGTAATACATCCCTGAGTTGGAAGTAGTTTCTCCACACCTTGGCGACCCTTCAGCTTCTTAAACATGTGCCACCTCAATGCTTTGGCTGACGTAAACCCAGAGTTGAACAGTTGACACAAAAACTTCCTCACATCCTGATAGCACTCCTGGGGATGGGTACACACCAACACCAAGCCCAGCAAGAGCACAGATAACATCTTCACCTGCTTTCAGGAAAACCTTGAAGCATAATGACTTCCCCTTTCCTTTGATATGACCAGTGGTATCACTACCAGTGGGTGCATGAAATCCTGGCAATGCAGCTGCTCTTCCTGCACCTAGAGCAACATAAATGGTCTTGAGCTTGATTTGTCGTCGTCGATCTCCAGTACCCATGATGATAACACTGTCCGGCTTGAGATCTGGAACTCTTCGCAGAGAAAGCACTAGCACATCAGTATCACAAGAGTATATGCGAACTGTGTTGCCCTGACGACTCGCTGCCACTGCATACAAGATCAACAGTGTATCTGCTTCCTCTTGTGAACTTGGAATACTCACCATGTTTGGCTGGGAAGAAAGTACACCTTTCGGTGTGTGTGTGGTGATCGGCACTTTGCACAATTGAACAGCTTTTTGTGCAAGATATAACACAAGGCTTTTGTATCCTTTGTGCTCAGAAAGGACTTGAAATCTTTAATGTGTGTGGTATCATCTACTTTATACCCTTTGTCCTGTGTTCTCCCTGCCGTGCGCCGCTCTGTGGTTCTGTCCTTCAGTGAATTGTTGATGCTGTAGTTGTCAAAACTACATATGCATCAACGTATCCAACCGATTTACTGTCAACGCTACGAACAAAGCAGTCCAATAGATCGTTACAGGTTTGGATTTCACTTTATAGACAACCATCTCCTGTACGACGAGAGCCATGCCATCTGTGATGATACTTGTCAGGCTGCTTTGGTTGGTTAGCTCTTTTCCAGTTTGAGATGTGGACGCCACATTCTCAAGCTCGTGAATGAGGATAGACTTGTTGGTGCTGGGTAATAGAGAACCATCTGGCTTCATCAGTGTGGCATTGGAACTGGCAAATTCATGCTTTCCTTCGATGTCTTCCAGATTAATTTCTCTTGAAGATTTTGCAATGAGGAGCAAGCGGACAAACAGGGAGTTTGTTGCTTTCAAGCTGACTACTTCTGATTCTGCCTTGAGATTGACAGTTTTACATCCATCCTTCCGAGTCAGATACTTCAGTTTTGTCATTTTGCCCCACATGTTCTTCTCAACATTGACTCTTTCCTTTACATGTGTGACCAATGCCTTGTTCGCACGTGCCTCTACGTCCAATACGTCATGCTGTACTGGTGCAGGCATTATCCTGTTTGTCACAAGGTTGACCAGGTTCAACTCTGAAGTATCTTCATTCTCAGTATCTTCATTCTCAGTATCTGATATGGTAAAGGGGTTCGATTTTGCCACCACGTTCTTCAGTTGCTTTACTGCTTGTTCTTGTCGTGTGGTTTTAGCTAAGGAATGCTGATGGTGCTTCTTTGATCTGGTTTTTGTAATGTTCAGCATCTGTTCAGTCTCTCCAGCAAGCCTTGCGAGTTCTGGTGAACAAAGACAGTACTTCAGCAATCCTTGAGGATCAGTCGTTATTCCTGAAATTGCACCATCACCTTTATGTACTTTGTTCAGATGCTCCTGGGCTTGATCTGGGCCAATGGATGTGAATGCAATGGGATTAGTGTTAACAACAAAATCTCCACTTTTCAGATCATTCCATATCTGTGAAAGATGTGGGTCTACTTCTTTGCATTCAACAGGCACGACTATGCCCAGAACATTCCAGATCACATAGCACATATGTACGAACTGGAAACCAGCCATCCCTAGAGAAGCAAGATGCTAAAGCCAGTTGCGATCCCGTGTACCTCTCATGAACTGAAGCAAGTTACTGACTTGCTTCATGTATGTACGTGCGAGCCCATTTGTACATAGGATACTTGTCATTCTTCTGATCAAACTCTTCCATCCTTTTTTCCAGTTCCAAGGTGCTAACCAAACTGACTAGTTGGCGATGTGCCTCAGTGACATCAAGCCCATTACAGTCTACTACATGCTTCTCTTACAGCTTGCATTGAAGACAAAAATAATTGGCACTGAGTAGGGTTTTCTTCAAAGAATGCTTCAATCCACAAGTCAAAGAGAACTTGTAGAGAGATTTGATGTGCATCCAGTGCTCGGTTATGGTGCTTACCATTTAGTATTTGAACCACTGTTACACTGCTGTAAAGGCCAGCTTCAATCCATGCCGCATCCAGGCCACTGCTTTCAACTGTTGCTCCTAGACACCGTAAGGCGCAGAGAATTATATGAAAAGGACCGGGGCTTGCAATAATGTTGTCTTGGAACCAATGGTCCAGAAAAGAGAGTTTGCGCACTCTTTTGTACAAATCCATGTCTAGCCACACAAGTGCTGGTTCACTGTTGTCAAGCTTGTCATCCATCAGTTGGCTAAGGTTATGGAGTTACACAAGATCAGTAGTAAGAGTGGTCCACTCATGAGCATGAGCAGGTGAATTGACGATTGGAAGTCCATGAACCTTGTCCAATTTGTAGGAGTCATCAGCCTTGGGACTTGCAAGTGAATTATAGGCTGCCCATACAGGTACGGGTTGGGGAAGATCCTGGTATACTTCACTCCCTTCACTCTCTTGTGAATCTTCAAATTGTAGACTGGGTGTGTTCACTGCATTGCGATGCAAATGGCGTGCTAGCAACCAGGCAAGATCATCTTTTTCAGAATTTCTTAGCTGATCTTGATTCATTCCTGTCTTGAAATCTGGGTAGTGAGGGCTACTTGGAGGTTTGGGGTTGCCTGAGATTGTACATTGCACAAGTGGTACAATTGTGGTGGGAACATCTTTCAAAGACCTTGCAGATATATTTTGTGTGGGTGTTATATACTCCACCGCTACATCAATAGCATCCTCTATATTTGGTTCTCTTTGGTACACAGCCATAGCTGTTGCATGGAATTATTTCGACCATCTGATGTGTCAACTTGGGCATCAATGTTATCGAGTGAGAAACGGAGTCTTTGCTGCCTATGAAGTCCAGGTGGTATGTAGTTCCCATTGTGCTTTTCCATATTCTCCTTTATACTTTGGCAATTTGACTTATACACTGTTTTACTCTTTGGTACGAAACTCGCACTCCAGCATGTGATAAAAGACTTGCCAATTTGTGGCTTCTCCATTTGTGATCACAATACAAAGAAATTCCTAATGTAATTGGAGATTCCATTGTAGACCGAAAAGCAGCAGTTGACTTGGGTTCATACAAGATTTGACGATTGGATTTATGCGCTTGCAGTATTTGCTGAGAGATGACAGTTGCTGACTGGTTCAAAGCATGCGTTCGAGCTTCACTTTTCACTGTGTACATGCCCTTTAAGATCCACAGAATCATGCTGTGTAGTTCATGTGGAACTACTTCCAATGTTCCATTAAAAACCCATGGGTCTTGTTTGGCCTGCTCGATAGATTCACGTAGCACAACCGAAGCTTCAAAGATCTTTCTCATGTCATCATCATGCAGGTCACATCTGTCTACTGCTTCTCCAATGGCTTCATTTTGTTTGGCCTTGGAATGTATCAGTGTAGGCTATTCGGTAATGGTGTGAACTAAACAAATTTGACATTCTTCTCGATTTTCTGTCGCAGCCATCTTCGTGCTGTTTGGGCATTTGAATATCTGGACTTATATTCAATATTGTGTCGTTTCATCTTCGATAAATAGTCCCTTTCTGCTTCATCAATGGGCATGATTTCACCTTGTTCAATACGCTCCTGTAATTCAGCAAAAAATTCAATTTCAGCTGCTATGTTTTGAACACTATCATCTGTGTTGTCACTAAGGGAGGTCTTTGAGGAGGGTAGACACTCAAGCTTGCGCTTCAGAAGTTGCCACTGTTCAGTTATACGCTGCTTGTGATACACTATGTCTTGAGACAGTGCATCATTGTCAGATAATACACTAGCATAGTTCACCTTCCACTCTGGATTGCTGGAGTGTTGCACTATATCATGTGTCTGAGTTCCAACATTTCCTGACTGACATTTGTGCAGAAAACCTTGAACTTTGCCTTGGCAGAAAAAGTACTTACTTTTATCATACTTCATGGATTTAGAACGAGTGTACCTTCTGATTTCTTCATGATTAGGTTCTCCATGGTGTGATGGGATAGCTGGTCTCCCTATGGTTCGGTGAAAAGACTAACATCACAGGCGCGTCTATATCGCTCTATATGTTCTTTATTTGTGCTAGCAGCATAGCATGTTCTGTGCCACACAACATGCTTGTCATTTAGATCACCGGCTGTCATTTAGATCACCAGCTGTCAAGTTCCCAATTTTTTCACTGAGTGTAACAAACTCACTGTTCCCAAAACTAGCTCTCAAGCGAACCGCTGTCAAAAATTTGTCATATGTTGAATGTACCTCAGATTGTGGTGGTTTTTTCAATTGCTCTTTTTTAGGAGCTCTGGCACTTTACCATAGTTTATAGTTGATTTCTGTGCGTGCCTTTTCTCAGGGGGTTCTTCATTCTGTGCCATAACTGTGGCAATAAAGAAGAAAAACATCAAATAATTGATTAGCAAGGATATTATGTTACTATAACTTACATGCTCATCAAGCCAGAACAGCCAACCTTGTATAACTATCACAGAACAACAACTCTTCTCAACAGCGAAAATGGATCTCCTGTATAACTAGCTATAGAAATCACACTCAGCAGCTGCAGCTAGCTGAGTATGCACAAGATCAAAGGGTAAATGACTGTGCAGGACTGTGCAGGCATTTTCCTGCACAAACCAAGCAAGACCACACTTGTACATAGGTTGCAAGTGCTGACTACATACAGCTTGTATGCGGCTGAAGTATGAAAAAAAAATCCAAGATTTTGCCCGGTTTCATCCTTGGTGGCTGCCATTTTGAATTTTGTGGTTAGCGAGTATTGAAAAAATTGGAAACAGCTGATTTCTAGTTCTATGTGATGTTAGGAAATAAAAAAACACTAGTTTCCAAAATCTATATGAAAAGTTGACCATTGAATGAATTCCTACACAACTACATACACTAGTGTGCCTATTGGAGGAGTTGAATATTTTATTACCTGGAATATTTTTAGAGCACACGTGTGTGTGTGAGGAAACTGATCCATACTCATGATTTTTTTATATAATTGGGTTGTTTCGACTTGTTGTATGATGCTAATGAAGAAAGTGGGGTCAGTTTGAGCAGATGTTTAGCCATGCCCTGGTCTACATTCGAAAGTCTATTATTATTTTTGTTGTTGTTGTTGTTTTGTGTCCTTTTTATTGCTGAAACTGCCACAGAGTGCATCAGCTTATTGGAATAAAACACCTCACCACCCACCTTGCCCTCTCTTCCCCCCCCCCCATTCCCCCCCCCCCCCCCCCCCCCCCCCCCACCCCCCCCAATCCTCCCCCCCCCCGCCCCCCCCCCCCCTCCCCAGCTCCACCTGACCCCTCATCATTACCTCCCTATAGACTAGTGATGTACTTGAGCACAAATGGTGAGCGAGCCTGAAACAACAGTATAGCTGAATGATTGGTTTTAATTTCTAACACTCAAGCTACTAAGAAAAATCGAATTTTAAAATATGTATATATAGTACTGGGGATTCATAGCCATAGTAACCACTCGCCACAACTGTTTGAATTGAAAAAACAAAACGAAACAATTCATGTTATTTAAACATTTTTGTGTGTGATATTCTTTAGCTAAGTAGTAGCTGTAACGCACAATACTTTCACACAACTGGACATACCTACATAAGACTTAACTACGTGGTTCATCTAGTGGACAATGAATTTTCAAGTGAATGCTGTTGAGTAGGGCTTATAACTATGACAAATAGCGCATTAACTTACCACTGCCACTAACTCGAATAGAAATGGAACTCCGGTAAGTTTTTAAGTTTTAACTGCACCCGCAAAAGAATTCAAAATGGTAAACAATATAATTTGTAGGATGATACGGCCACTAACTCGAATAGAAATGGAACTCCGGTAAGTTTTTAAGTTTTAACTGCACCCGCAAAAGAATTCAAAATGGTAAACAATATAATTTGTAGGATGATACGGGTATTGATCGATAAACCAGAGGATTCTGTTCAGTGAAGTTTGAGATGGTGTCAATCACTGAACTAACACAAAAATGCCAGGGTCAGAGTACAAAAATGCCGTACGTATGTCCAAACATATATATAAACCAATATCCCCGATTTTCAATTGTGTTACCCCTGATAGTGTCTCGCTCACTTCACTCACTAGTCAACTACATTAACATCCGATCCTGCTCAGAAGGATCCTCTCTACCTAGAGGGTCGGACCATCTCTGAAACTAGTGAGGGTTTTGTGATAATCCTATGAGACAGAAAAGAGAAATATTGAAATTCTGCAGTTTTCTCATCTCCGGACATTCTGTAAATGGTGGAGATCTTCGGGAGAAAATACACAAACTTACTCATAGTGTTTGAATGATGGAGGGAGTTGCAACTGCAGAAAGGTAGCTGGCAAAAAAAAAATGCTGATTAAAACTCCTCAACCTAGTGATAATCAGGGTTTCGTATGGGGACAGGGGGACTAACATTCCTTCCCCCCCCAAGAATTGAGATATATATTTCAGACATAGTTTTTGATACATGGGATGTGTTTTCCCTTACCAAGGTCAAGTGCTCTCTCACTCAACAATAATATATATATATACACATACATACATACATACATATACACGTATAATATAGAATTATAGTTGTTTGTGTGTTCCCCCCTCCTTGCGAAGAATCCTGTATGAATCCCTAATAATGGAGTAGGTCCTCTCTAAGATGAGGTCATAGGTACGTGTTACATGACAGAACTTTTACAAGCAGAATTACGAACTGGTGTCAGTTTGGCTGGTCAAGTTACTGTTCAGTTTGCTGCTCATGGAGTGGTCTGTAGGAATAGAATTTGTCCCTATCACTAGACTTACATAGCTGTGCAAGGTATTGTGTTAGAATTTGAAAGTACATCTTAGGAATGCTATCCATCATCTGCTTCTGTATGGTTGGGTGCGTGGGTGGGCGGGCTTTAGAGTGTTTGTATGTGTGTGCCAAAGAATAAACACAACAAATTTACTAATTTATATTATTATTATTATTATTATTATTATTATTATTATGTGTGTACATGTGTTTGTGTGTATGGTTGATAATAGCAATTAACTTTGTTTGTCACTATCTCCACTTTACCTGTCAGAGGCGGAGTCTAAATCAGGCGAGAACCTGTGAAGCTTGACTGGCAGAAATGAATTGTTAATTTGTTACTCGAGCGAGTGTAAGTCATACTTGAACATTGGTTTTATGCCGCGTGCAGTTTGGTGAGATGAGAGGTGCTTCTCAGCAAGCGTTTCGCCACCATTGGTACTGTTTTTCCAATCCTGTGTCCCTCCTTGTTAGTCCAGATACACTTTCAGACTTGCCTCACACCATCAGCTAGATATACCCAGACTTGGTTCTTTCTGCAGAAACTTGTTAATACCAGGGTTTCATACAGATGGGTCCGGTCCTGGGCTCTCCACCTCCCAGTGTGGGTGTGGTTAAGCACTCTCAGTGTCTCCCACCATCCCCCATCATAAAATCCTGTATGATGCTCTACATACACGCTTTGTAGTAGTAGTAGTAATACTGCACTCAATGGAACACCAAGGGTGTGAACCCTCAGCGTTATTATACCCTAGCTAACTATTACTAAGAAGACCAAAGGAATAATTTATTTGGAGTAGTATCAATACGAATATGCCAATGTGTAGCTCATGCAAGTCGATATGCAACTTGTGCAATGAAACATTAGATGTTAATGCTGCCTCCATAAGAGAAGGTTAACATACAAGCGACACTCACCTCACCAGTAGTTTCAAAGGGAAACTCCATGCACTCCAGTAAACTGCTATGAATATAGTGTAATGCAAAACTACTGCGGGCAGCACAGAAATTATTTGCTCATGTGAGTATGATGTAACTGTAGGGGCGTTACCAACAATCACTTACAATTGTACGACCTTGAAGTAACTAGCTTTTTCTGAGGAATAAAAAGTCGAAACGAAATTTTCTGGCACGTTCAAGGGACTTAAATGTCTGGTGCAACATTTTGATGCTTGTTTCAATCTTGGGGAGGCTGGCATCTTGGAGAGGCTGGCATCTTGGAGATCCACTTTTTGTTGTGTGACAGAGAAACTGACTGACTGACAAACTGAGTACTGTAACTCTCTCTCACATGTGAACTACTACACAAATAGAGAAAGGAACACAAAATTTTAGTTCACCCCTCTCCAATTGAAGCCCCTGGTATTATATGAAGTGCCAGTTTATGTGGACAAAGCCCTCAAACTTCATGTGATAAGAAGAACTAAATAAAAGGAATTCATGAGACTCTGAGGATGTTTGCCCACTTTGTTAGAGGAGAACAATGTCGCATTATTTGGAATGTTTAGTCTGCGGGAGTCAGCCACAGACCACACTTGTTGATACTTGGAACTGAGACAGGACTTTAAAGCATCACATCTGACCAGCTAATTATTTTTTGTGAGAAAGGAAGGTCTAAGAAAACTTTGCAGTTAAGGTTTACGGTTGTGATTTCTATGTTGCATGCTGGAGGAAGCTCCTGTCTGTACAACAAATCCTTTCCATTTCCATACTCTAGAATAAACTTGTGTGTGTATGTGTGTGTGTGTGTGTGTGTGTGTATAATTGATTTTTGAAATTTTCATATAATATGATTCCCCTTCCCTCTCTCTCTCTCTCTCCCCTCTCTCTCTCTTCCCTCTCTCTCTCCCTCCCTCCTTCTCCAATAGCACATGTGCGCATAATTGCGTACATGTTGTGTGCGTGAGTGTGTGCGTGAGTATGAGTGTATGTTGGTGTTAGTTAAGGGATGCTAGGAACTTGCATTGGTATGTACAGTGCTGTTGTTGTGGTGAGCACATGTGCAGTGTATAATAGTAGTTTGTGTATTGTATGCATGTGGTGTTGGTGTTGGTAAAGGGTGTAGTAATTGCATGTGTGTTTGTTATGTACCGTGCTATTGTTATGGTGCTCTTTACTACTGAATTTTGTCTATAGTTACTGAAGACTTAGGAAATATAAACACAACACATGTATTTCATTGTGCTCATTGTCGTAGGAACTGACGGTTGGATGTACTCATATGTACAGTACCTGTCCAAAGTTTTAGTTCACCAGCAAATTTGGACTAAAGTCAGTGTTTACTAAGACTGCATCTTGCAGTACTTAAATTTTGATTTGAAAGTGTTAGTTGGTAGACTCAACTTAAAAAAAAAGTAGACATTATACTATCAGATACAGTGAAACCTCTCGACAAAGGCCATTTTTGGAGGCAAGCCTTTTGACCCTTGTAGAGAGTTTGGCTGCTTTCAGAGGTTATTTTGGATTGTGGTAGATCATTTTATTCCATTCATGTTGGCTTATAATTAGCGGTTGCTAAGGAAAAGGCCTAATAATTAGCGGTTGCTAAGTAATTTAGACTTACGCTCAGTAGTATAGTTTCCATACTGCACATGTGCAGTAAACTCTAATTAAATATACTAGACTAGCTAGCAGGTGTAGTAACTTTTACAGTTCTTATTGGATAGCTAAACAGAAGAATTCGTCGTTGAACAGAAGGCTTTCGTTAGTCCCCTTGAATGAATAAGAAAAATATTCCAGTATGTGGCTATAGCTACATAGAAAGCTGAAAATAAGCCAAGATGCTGTCCAAGGATTGGAAGAAGAGGTTGTATTGATGCTAAAAAGAGTTTCTCTAACTGTTCTTGGTGAGAGGAAGGTACCCATGCAGTATCTTCAAAGGACCTTTTAAAAAAATGTTATCGTGCTTTCTTATTGTTAAGTGCTACCAAGTAAGCCATCCTATCTTCCCTTGTGGTTGTAGACTGCTGACAGCATGATCTTTAGCCACCTTTCCCTGATTCATTTTCTTTACAATTTTTAATATTCCTTGGACAGCATCTTGGCTTATTTTCGGTTTTCTAGCTATAGCCACATACGGTAGTATTTTCTCATTCAAGGGGACTAACAAAAGCCTTCTGTTCAATGACGAATTATTCTGTTTAGCCATCCAACAAGAACTGGAAAAGTTACTACACCTACTAGCTGGTCTAGTATGTCATAATTACAGGAGTTCACTGCACGTGTGTAGTTTGGAAACTATACTACTGAGCATAAGTTAAAATTCCTTAGCAACTGCTAATTATTAAGGCATTTTCCTCAGCATGTAAGCCTAGCAGGTAGAAATTCTGTCCGTTCTTTTAACTGTTGATCTGATGTCTGATATGGCAGATGTCCAGCTTTGTAGTGAAATCTGTAGATACCTTAGGAATGTTCTTGTGAACTCCTTTACAGCACTGTATTGCAAAAGTGAGTCCATATAAATTATTCCTTGATAAACTAACGTGGGTGTGGCCTGGCTATCTAGCAATCATACAACAACCTTTGAGGCATGTCAATAATTCAGCGAGCGAGCGAGCGAAGCTGACTCTCAGTCGTGTTCAATCGAGATTTCAGATATATATATATAGGTATGTATGCGTACGTCAAAATTTTTCGCCCGCACTTCTAATTACGTAAGTTAGGTAAAGCGTTCACAGTTCCAGTATTTTTCAATTAACGAGCGCGGAGAATCCTGCTGCACTGCCTTATGCAACTTTGTTTCAACCAAAACGTTTATAGCTACTCTCTTCTTGAAACAATTGTGAAGTCTGCTCGCTCGCCATGCATTTGCGCTATTCGAGCGCACCACTAGTTATAAACTTGTAAAATTCGCCAATATTAATCCTCTAATGGACTTTCAATGTATTTGAACAACAATGTGTGTATCACTCAAATCCCTAGTACTTATAATGATTCTCCTTCCCACCCCACCCCCCTACCCCCCATTTCTTTGGCATTTATAGATAATTACTGTACCCCCTAAATTGCTTTTGTTCTAAAAAAAATAACCTCACTAGCTGGACAATAACAACAAGCAAGTGCGTGTGAATGTTGGAGTGCTAGCATATCTACAGCCACTTCTCCTACAGACAACAGCATCACTGCCAGCTCATCACTCCATCAATGCCTTTGTGTGTGTGTGTGTGTGTGTGTGTGCGGGGCAGGGGTGGATGCAGTGTTAACGACAGGAAGGGGCCCAAGTATATTTAAGTCATAACTTAGGAAATTTATTGAATTGATTATAAATGATTTGGACATTGATTTATGAACGAAGAGCACGAGTTAGCATGCAGTTGTTCTGTGGACTGAATTGCCGGCCTGTATTATTATAATTTGTACATTATAATGTTTCAAATATAATTGGGAGGGGGACCCTGCGTGTGCGTGTGTGTGTTGATGGCAGATTTTTCAGTCCTATTTCTCTCTTGCACCTCCATATTGTCATGCCGAATATATAGAGTACATCCATCAACTGATCTGCCCCGCCCCCAGTACTGGCTATTGCCATGCACTGAGTCTACAGATACATGATACTGGCTGGATTACCAGATCAAGATGATCAGGAGTATTAATCCTTCATTTTGGGACTTGACCGAAACTATACGGATAAGGTGACTGTTTGGGGTGTGGTGGGTGGGGCAAGGGGGCGGGGCCAATGTGGTGAGAAGGAGCAGCTTTATTCTTCCATGGTTAGTTATGTTTGCACTAATCCCTTCTCTCTCCTTCATTATAACTCTAATTTAAATGTATGCCAGATTGCCAGACTCGCTACCAGTGCATGTATTGTACTTTTTGCTCCTGGCCATTCATTATATGTCCTTTTACATCATACATACCTGTGTTTAGCCAACCAAAATAAACAAAAAACAAAAACAAACGCCAGACATGGTTGGCCCTGAATAGTTCAACATCCATGCACTTAATTGTGCTTGCAAGGTTTCTCTCCTTCCCCCAGTAGTTGTAATTGAAATAATATACAGTAGGTGTTGTGTGGTAAGATGATGTAACACTAGATTCTAACCAATACCCATTTTTTCCCCTTAAAATGTATTTTCATCCTCCCCCTTCTAATAATTGTATTAACTATTGAAGCCATAATTTAATTAGTATTAATAATAAGTATTAACTATTGAAGCCATAAGATGCAGGGGTGGATCCAGGGGGGTGGGGTGGCCCAGGGGGCCCTGGCCCCCCCCCACCCCCCCCTCCCTTACACACACACCCACCGACATGTGATACACACAAGGCACAAACATGTAATACAGCCAGCATTTAATACTTCTTTCTGTGGTTAGTGTACTTCGTTTACACCATGACCACTTACTTGTGCTGGCATTCTACTAACATTGCCTTATGATAGCACGATTGCCAGTTTGTAATGTGAAAATGTCAAAGAGAGTTTAGTCTAAAGATCCAATTCAGAGCTCGACCTGTGGCAGCACAAATGGAAAGCTGACTCTGAATTAGCTGTAAGCCTTTGTACTCCAGAGAAAAGCCTAGTACATGCAGATTGTGATTTCTTTCCCAATATTCACACTCTTTTATGTATAATGGGCACATTGCCAGTTACAAGCTGTGACCATCAGCATGCTCAAATTGATCAAGACTTCACTGAGGAGTAGTATGGGACAAGACCGTCTCAATGGATTGGCAATGCTATATTACCACCGTGACATTGAAATTACTTCAGAGGAAGTGGTGGATGAATTCTCATCCAAGACGGATGGTATTATGACTATATAACTTGCTTCAATAAATTCTTGACTAATTCTATATTGTTGTCAGTGAGTGTAATTTTTTTTCGTGTATGTAACAAATTGAAATATTCAGAAAGAAACCAAAAAAAATTAATTAGTGGGTGTGATAAAATGGGTGCGGTCAAGTTTCCACTTAACTTTCGGGACCCCCCCCCCTCTATAATGCTGCATCCGCCCCTGAGATGGGGTACTTAAGCCAAGGAAGCCATTTATAGATGGGTGTAATACCATAGGAATTATATATATATATATATATATATATATATATAATTTGCAACAGCTTTACCTTGGAGTATTCTGCACTGATACCTTCATTTGGATATTAACTCTTTCATACCTGTGATTATAGAGTCTTATGACGACCCCTTACCAAACGGTAGGGATTTAGGTGATTACTTGTCAAAAAAAAATAAAAGTAGGACGGGAAACTGCAACTGGCAAAGACAGAATGGTCGTATTATGTGTGTTTTCATAAAGTCACATGACTGTGAGACAAACAGGATACTGAGGATTTTGACTAATTCATAATGGCGCAGGTTTGATTCAGGTAGGGTTTGTTTTCTGACATGGGTTCTTCCAGTGTGTGAAATTTCTCGAGCCTCGCACTGTTTCCCATAGAGTTAGGCAGCAACGTGCAAAAATGCTGCTTTGAGCATCACCACATGACAAGTGTTATTTATTTGGTAAAGGGTAATCAAGTCCATTATAAAATTAATTAATTTTTATTTATTTTTTTTATCAGAGTAAGAATTAAATTGAGCTCTTCATATGGTTCTTTAATTCTAATACCTTTAAAATACTCTCTCTTTACCTGTAGTTCTGTTTCTATGCGAAACAAAAATAAAACTCTTTAATTGAATTCATTGAATAGAAATAGTGCAGTGGAAATGACTGTCTATTAGTGTGTAAACTGTATCTGCAAGTTTATTAATTGTATTAATTAAACATTGTTATCTTCACAGTGGTCATTTTCTTCGTTTGAATAAAGCTTTGTTTGGAGATTTATTATAGAATCAGTTGTCTACTTATTATGTACTTCTTAGCTCTTCTCTTATGTTAAATTTTTGTCATCACAAGTTTAAATATTTTTACCTTGATTACTTAATGCTTGTTTACTTTCAGGATTTGCGTGTCTTTTATCGCGAGGTCATCCCAGTTTCCTCTGCAACAAACCGTCTTCACCCTCGCCGCCATCAATCCTATCAAGTCCTCTTGCTCCACGGTAAGTCCTACACTTCGCAAAACTGGGAAGACATCGGGACTTTATCGATCCTAGCTGGTCTTGGCCACAGAGCGGTAGCTCTGGATCTCCCGGGCTATGGCAAGTCGGAAAAGGACGCCACTAAGAAGATGAATGCTTCGTTGTTTCTCATGGAAGTCATTGAGAAGTTGGATCTTCGGAATTCCCTGGTCATCGTTAGTCCGTCCATGAGCGGTACTTATTCGCTGCCTTTCCTCGTTGACCACCCTGAGAGGGTCAAAGGTTATGTTCCTGTAGCTCCGGTGGAGACGGAGAAATACATCAGCAAATTTTCAAAAATATTTGTAAGTATACATAATTTTTTTGGCATCATATTGTGTATGTTAAATTAAAGGGTGGGGTGTGAAATTTTCTTAGCAAATATTAGACATTATTCCTTCTTTGGTGAAGTGAGAATGATGATGATCTGGTGAGGGAGTGGTTGAACAAATCACAACACAATGCACTCTTATTTGATTTATATATTTATATGTATACGTATGTGGGTCACAATACCTTGCATACATCTTGCACTCTTACTTGTTTAATCATGCATACCCAGTGTTGTGTGTGTGTGTGTGTGTGTGTGTGTGTGTGTGTGTGTGTGTGTGTGTGTGTGTGTGTGTGTGTGTGTGTGTGTGCATGTGGTGTGGTGGAATGGTTGCATCCTTGGCTCAGGGCCTCAGGGCCTGAGTTCAAGCCCAACTCAGGCAATTTTCAATCTTATTTTCCATCTGCCTCCCACCAGCCCCACCAGTCCACCCAGCTGTGATTGGGTACCTGGCATTTGCTGGGGTGCAAATCAAGGCCTTTCTCATGAAACAGCAATGATCCAGGTGGGACTTAGGGTGCCCACACCATTTGCTGTGAGGAAGGTCTATTCCTGCGAGTTCCAAGCCCAGTTCCAGGAGTACACAGCTCACAGTGCCTGCTTAGTGCACAGGCATCCTGGCTCTGCCAGGTGTGCATAACCGCTAGCAGTTGCAAGAGAGTGTGTGTGTGTGTGTGTGTGTGTGTGTGTGACATTACCTCGTGGGTTCTTAGTTCTGACCTTTCATGTCACCTTTGAAACCTGAAACTCTGGTAAAGGGTTTAGGAAAACTATGAAGGCTGGTGGTGGGACAACTTTGGTGGCGGGCACTACCTTGGGATTGGGGCAGCTGACATCACCCCTTACTCAATTTAAAGGCAGAGGGAGGCTGGATTCCCACAGTTGTATTCGGATTAATAGCACTAGTGGCACCAGAAATTTTTCATTGGGCAAAATTTCATGAAGTGGAAACCGAGTGAAATTTCTTGCCCACAAGTGGTATTAATCTGATAATAGTACGACATGTAAATCGCCTATTCAAGAATTTATGGGGGGGAAATTGCATGGAGGAAAGTGAAATTGCATAATAAAAGTGGAAACTAAGTGAAATACCACAGTAGCTAAGTGAAATAGTATGGGTAAGTGCGCACGCATGCAGCGTTAACCTTGGAAACGTACAGTTCGAGTAGTTTCTAGTTGGAGATAATGTCATTCTTTACCACAGAAGCTCTACCCGTATTAGACGGAATGTTTTTCAACAGATTAGAAGGAGCCGTATGTTGAAAACGAAGTTCCAGCAGAAGCTAATCCTGAAATAAGGAGATAGTGAGTGAACGATACAGTGTAGCTACAATTGCAAATGACTTCTTAAAAAGCTGGCCTACTATTAGCGAGTGATAGCACAGGTAACCTGTGCTATTAGGGATCAATAGCACTTCTAAAGCAATTGAAATAGCCCCTCGTGCTATTTCAGTCACGTTACTTGTACTATTAATCCAGAATAGCATGGTTACCCGTGCTAGTGCTCATGCTTACCTCTGTATTCCTTGCTATAGATTTGTTAAGGCAATAGTCAAAGATAATAATTCATTCTGCCATTATTCATTCTTCTTTCCTGTTGCTAAATAGTGTTGCTGAGGAATTTTGCCGCAATATTGCCTAGTGGATAAAGGACGGCTATTCATGGATAGATTGCAATCATTATTTCTGTCTTCCACAGCTGGTATCAATATAGCAACACGCTTGTCTGTCAACGACGGTGTATGTATTCGTAAATAATTCATTAGCTGAACTGGGTTGGTGATATGACAGTGGTACAGTGTGTGTATTTATGAAAGCTGAGCCGGGTTGGCAAAGATTAGACAGTTACAACGACGGTGGTGTGTGTATTCATGAGTACTTGGGTCAAGAAAGGTACATGAGTGACACAAAAAGTGGACTAATGTATCTAAACCAAGTCATAGAAGATAATAACAATTGTCTAATGCTGCTGCTTTCCTATTTTGCAAACGCTAGTACATTAAAAGCCACTGTGTGGTGGGGTACTTACTAGTTTCAAAATAATACCACTGTATTGAAAAAAGACTAGACTATGGTATTTTATGTTATTAGCAAGTACTCTGCCACACAGTGGCACTTGATGTGCTAACTTTTGCAAATTAGGAATGCAGTAGCATAAGGTGTTTTTATCCATTGTCATCACCACTTGGTTTTCCCTCTCCTGCTCTCTTTCTTCCTAAACTACCTCAGTTTTTCTTCCCTCCTTTCCTTTCTTTAGGGCTTTCTCTCTCTGTCCATCTATCATGATTATGGACTTGGGATTTGTGAAAATTTTGCCTTCCCTTTTCAAAAATTTCACCATCTTTCTTCGCTAATGCACCTGCTTTTTAATTGCAACAGTCAAATTGCCTTTGTTTCCTATCACCTTCCACTTGACGTGAAGACACTTTACCCATTCAGCTAATGGCGATGCTTTACGGAACCACTCAGCTCATGAAATGTTCATGAATACACACACATAGTCGTCATCACTACTGCCAGACAAGTGTATTAGTATAATATAGATTATATATTTTTTCTTTTCTTTTCTTTGTTGTAGGTCCCTACTCTAGTGGTGGTAGGATCCAAGGACTCCCACATAGGTCCTGTTGCTCTGAAGAATCTGCAAAAACTCCCGAATAGCATACTATTAAATATTCCTGGAGCTGGACATGCTGCATATATAGACCACACCCATCTATGGCACAATGCACTCTATAATTTTTTGAAGGGGTTATAGGAATTTATTATTTTATTTTTTATTTTTTTTTATATACTCATCTCATCAAATTATTCCATTCATTGCCAGGTTGGCTTTACAATATGTCTAGGAACAATTCTGCTTGTTAGGCTAATTAAAATAGCTACTTTTGTCCTTTGTTGAAAGTGGTGAGGAACACTATAATAAATGTAATGAATTTAATTATGGAAGAGTAAATTAACTGCTTGACTTGACAGATTTGGAGGCTGCCATGTGTTCTGTTGGATTATTATGTATAGTTTTACCGTTCTTGTTAGCTAACCAGCTTTGTAAAAAACACGATGTAGAGCATGTGACCTACATAAACTGCTATCTAAGTTTATAAACAACAACAACAAAAAAAAAAAAAAGCCTGTAGATTCCCTTAGAGGCAGTTACTATAATAGGAACAGATAAATCACTAGAAGTGTCGTGGTACTTACTATACGAAATGGTGTGAGCTGTATCAGTATAAGTGATCATCCACCCTACATACACACAACAGTAATGCATGGCCTGCAAGGGGATCTCCCAGGTGTTTTTCAAACTCAAAGGCAGAGTAAACATGATATACTATATAATCACATGTTTATAGAACTCATAAGCTATAGTATGAGTAGAAATGTGTCGAATTAGCTAAAGAAGTACGAAGAGTTTATATAAGAGGTTTTTGTTTGAGTTCACATGACAGTCAAATTAATGATTGGTATTCACCTTAGTTGCTAAACACAAAATAAAATTTTACACAGTAGCTATTAAAGTATAATATCTTCAAATTCTTTTGTCATGAAATCTCTATTCTAGAACAACACTAGTGGCTACCCACACAACTTCTAGGCACTTAGACTAATCATTCTTTCATACAATTCAAACTACTGGTGGTTAAAAGCAAGAGTTCCTAGATATTGACAATGTCGGGTCAGCAAAAATATGAGTGTAGTTTAGATCTGGCACTCGAATTTACACAATCGAGTTATATTTAGCAGCCAAAACATTTTGCCCCTCCCCTTTAATTAATTACTCTGCAGAGCCTTGCCACATAGCTGATGGAATAAGATGGGAGAGAACTCAAAAGAAGGAACTTTTGATCCTGAACCATTTGCTGAAGGACGTTTCAGATATGCATACAAAGGAACTCACACCGGTCATCCAACTAAGAGAGGTCATCAATGTGTGGTGAAGAAGAATAAAGATTCATTTACTTGGAAGTCTACAGATTGGGATGCTACCATTGAGATGTACACTTTGGCAAAGCAATTAGCTTCTTCTTTCAACAAGAAGCATAATTGTACACTATCGATTCAGTACGTGGATGTTGAAGAGTACATAGTGGCTTCTGATAGTGGAATTCACACTAAGGGACCAAGACTGAATGAGTATGTCGTTGTGGAAGATTTTCTCCCGGGAACATTTACAAAGTGGACCAACAACAAGGGGGAGGGGGGGGGGGGGGGTTGAATTAAGCAAAAGCTATTTTATCCTTCTGAAATAAAGCCCTCACACGCAAACACACACACTCACACACATATGCACAAACACACTCACACATACACACACACATGCACACACACTCACACGCACATACACACACACTCGCACACATACACACACTCACACGCACGTGTGCACGCACTCACATGCACACGCACGCACGCACTCACACACACACACATGTTGCTAGACTTTTTATCCAGGCACTTTTGTCATTGAACTGGAGGGTTGCCAAAACTTCGAAAATTACCTTAATTTAATGCTGAATTAAATGGTGACTCAATAAAAGCTGATTGAATGAAAACATTTAAACATATTTCCTAGTCATGTATATAATCCTTTCTTTGTTGTAGGTCCCTACTCTAGTGGTGGTAGGATCCAAGGACTCCCACATAGGTCCTGTTGCTGTCAAAAATCTGAAAAAACTCCCAAACAGTTTACTATTAAATATTCCTGGAGCTGGACATGCTGCATATATAGACCACACCCATCTATGGCACAATGCACTCTATACTTTTTTGAAGGGGTTATAGTATTTATTTATTTTTTATTTTTTTCCATTTATGATCATCTTATCATTTTTTAAAATTGGCATTCAATTATTCTAAGAGCACTGTCTGCATGTTTACTGTGCGGTTGTGTAATACAGTGGAATCTCTGAATAATGGACACTCGAGGAAACAACCAGTTTTGTCCATTATACAGAGGCGTACATTACATAGAGGTTCTTATTTAGTTATAATGGTAAGTCCCATCAGTGTATTTACTATTGTCCATTGCAGAGAGATGTCCGTTATATGGAGTGTCCATTAAGATTAGTTTCACTGTATCTAATCTGATATGTCTGTACTCTGTTACCACTTCAACTAGAACACACAGACAGGTAGCTAACACTGCCACCGCTATTCTAATTAGCTTGCAGTCTTCTTCCTACAGCCACAACTTGACCAAGCTAATTGTAGTTAATGTCCAAGTTAACGAACAGAAGGTAATGAAGACTTGGAACAAGAAAGGTGACATTGTCTTTCAAAAGCTGACTGGACCTATAATAAGCTTGCTGGGGGGTTTGATGGATGAGGTGGGAGAGTAGGGCAGTTATCATAGTTAGTGCAGTAACTGACGAGTAATATGTGGCATCGCTGGTTAGATTCACTTAGAAAGTAACTACCAGATGGTGACCGCCACATCACGAGGTAAGTAGTTTCAATTCAAAATCATCTCGGCAGCTATGGTGACAATAACGGAAGTGATACACATATTAACAAACAGACGATGCAATATACCACACAATACATGAATGGTGGCATGAGCAAGGGGAAGAGGTATGTATTAATCATGCAGAGAAGTTCACATACCTGCCCCACATTTAGCTGAAATTCCACCTTTCTCTTGTTGACAGTGTGGAGAGGAACACCTATTGTCTTGCAATGAATTTAATGTAGTTCTGGAATGATGGATGGGTATGAACTGTTTGACTTTAATTTAGGCTGATTTGGAGAATGATGTATTGTACTAAAATTTTACCTTTGCAGTTTCTTTCTGACCCCTTTGAGGGAGAAATTTATTTGAGGAATTCAATTTTGTCTCTCAGTACTTGCTGTTTATACATGTAAGAACTATGAGAGTAATATGTAGTGTACAATAATTCACCTACACTGCACACATACACAAAACACTATAAAGAATCTCCCAGCTGCTTTTCAAAACCTAGCAGTAAAATGTCTGTATTAGACTAGCTATACTCATAACTTCCTACACTCCAAGGGCAACTGCTGGTTATTCCTGGACAGCACCTGGGGTTTCCCCTGTTTATACCACAACAAGGTAACCCAACCAGCTAGATTAGGAGATGAGAGTACAGTGGAATTGGGATTCACCTGGGCTTTCCCCTTTTACAACCAAACTGCTATAAAAACATCTCTTGCGTAGCATCAAGCTATTTTTTTTAAACTGAGATGGGAGAAGAATATTGTGTAACTTTTGATCCTGAACCATTTGCTGAAGGACGTTTCAGATATGCCTACAAAGGAACTCACACCGGTCATCCAACTAAGAGAGGTCATCAATGTGTGGTGAAGAAGAATAAAGATTCATTTACTTGGAAGTCTACGGATTGGGATGCGACTATAAAGATGTACACTTTGGCCAAACAATCGGCTTCTTTATTTAACGAGGAGCACAATTGTACATTATCAATCCAGTACGTGGATGTTGAAAAGTACATAGTGGCTTCTGATAGTGGAATTCACACTAAGGGACCAAGACTGAATGAGTATGTCGTTGTGGAAGATTTTCTCCCGGGAACCTTCACGAAGTGGACCAACAACTATGGCTTCATTGCTCAGTCCAGTGAACTGATGCCAGCGTTCATGCACTGGAGCTGGGTGGACTCGGGAGGACAGAGAATGATTGCCGACCTCCAAGGAGTCAGGAAGAATAGCAAGTATCTGCTGACAGATCCGGTGATCATGTCCAACTCCATGTCAGGTGGTCAATATGGCTGCACCGACACTGGGGTGGAAGGAATGGCCATGTTCTTCCTGAAGCATAATTGCAACCAGTTCTGCCGCACCCTTCCCAAGCCTACAGTGCAAGATGTGGTGACCTCCTCAGATGCCCAGATCCAGATCTTCTCTCTTGGAACTTCAACAGCTTACTCTCATGAGCTGAAGATTCCAGCATACTTGAAGGAGAGAATGACAGCCATCTTTCCCAGTATTGCTACCAGGCAGGCAGTTAGGTGGTAATTCTTTGAATTTGTTTGTTGTGTGCGAGTCTTGTTGTTGTTTTTATAATCATAGCATACTATTCATTAAATCACTATGTACTGTCATGATCTTTTATTTATTATTAGTTAGCAGCAATAATTGCACATAATTATTATAAATTTTTGAAAAGTTGTGGTATAATGCACCACATCATAGAGAACAGTTTCTCCCAGAAAAAGCAAGTAAGAGAGGTATTTTGACCACACCCACTGACCACACCCATTTAAACAATACATATGTCATAGTTATGGCTTTATGGAAAGCCAGCTGATATCGGCCAGTTGGAAATCTAGGAGGTAGACTATGGTGTGTAAGGGCCACTGTAGACACTCTATACTAATTACTTTGGAACACCAACATGCAGTATGTATTCAACCCCTATTGGGCAAACCCATTCATCACTTTTCACTGGAAACTTGATCAGTTTCACAAACTTGCATATAACTTCTTGTTTCATCATTATTAGTTCTATGGTATGGAACCTAACTCTGGTGGCAAGTCTACCTGACCTGGGTTTAGTCCATTGTCTCTATAGCTACTCATTCTAAAGCATATCACTCTGTTCATGTCTCAGGCCCTCAAATTTTAAAATAGACACCAGACACAGAGTGATTGAAGCTGCTTCAAAGATGGGGGGGGGGGGGGGGGCATCAGGTATCACAACTTAATAGTGTGTGCCCCCAAGTTATGAATCTGGGAGGGGGGGGGGGGCAGGCCAGGTGCCCCCTCCCCCCCACTTCCATAACCCCCGTAGTCATATACTTATGATTACTTGTTTTTAACAGCATACATGAAAAAGAGATACCAGTGTTGAATTTTAACTGAATTTTGTTAATTCATGCCTATTATAGTCCAGCTTTATTGTACTATATAGTTGCTTCAGTTAACCACATTTAACGTTTATTCCCTGTTCAGGACAGTCCGTCAAGAAAAGGACTTGTATCCGAACCTCAAGTTAAATAGGTCTGTATTTATTGATAGAATATTATAGTAGATGATAGTATAGAAAGATAGAATAGAAAAGAGTTACACAAAAGCAAGAACAAAACGGTAACTATATGCATTAAACTAAACACTGAGTCAAAACAACGACATCGACGATCTCTGTGATAGTAAGACCTGAGGCAATCGTGCACAAGTTCAATCTCGTACTCGTAGTGGAGGAGGGTTAGATCCCAAACATTCCCTTTAGCTAAGTAATGTTAGGGTTGTTCTTGTGACAGCTACATGCAGTGGTTAATTGGGTTTATGTTGTAACTTCAACGACACATCAAATTGTTAGAATCTATTTCTTTAATTATTGCACACTCAATGCCTCACTTAAACTAGCAAATAGGAATATTATCTGTTTACAAGTTAGTATAGCTAGTATAGAATGTTTTGGCACCATGAGCAAGATGCATTTTTTTTCTTGCACTTGGTTCAAACAATGTCAATCCTTCAGGACTTCTGGCACATGTATTTCAACATCATCACAAAATTCATCTCCCTCTCCCATAAACCTCTTCATTGGCACTACTCTGTGGGAAGCCATGGATCTTGTAGCAGTACTCAAGATCAAAACTTTCCTCCATATCTTTAGTGGACATTTCTGCGACAATTCTATAATTTCCTGTGTTGGTTTCTCCACAGACTCCCTGACTGCTCTCTTGTTATTTTTGGTCATCTCAATCACGTATTTCTCAGTGGCAGCAATAGCTTGAAGGTGCTCTTGTGTTGTAGCTATCCAGTTGGTATCCAGTGGTACACGCGGACTATGTCCAATGCAGTCGACAGGACTAGTTTTGGATTTTAGTTGAAGAACCTTATCAACCACTTCCTCGGGGTCTCTGACTGGAGTAGTTTTATTGTAAGTGTGAGATGTGATGAATGGGGATGTTTGGTTAGTACGTGCTGTTTGAATAGGATCAGTAAATATTGGAGGAAGACTTAAGTCTCTATCACATGAACTGGAAGTTTGCACTCTCTTGTAGCTTGCAGGGATTGGCTCTTGCAAGTCTAGTGGTTCCAGAAGAGCTGATTTAGCAGCAATTGCTTCTTGAGAAATTACACCTTTAGTATGTTGAAAGTAAGATGACTCGTTTGCGAGACTAGGAAGTGAGCCATGCCCTTTAATTCTTAGCAATCTATCTGCACACTTATTATTCTTGTTAATTACTGCCACGTCAAGAGGGGTGTGGCCTTTGCCATTCCTAATGCTTGTATTCATGGAGTATCGAAGCATCTTTTCCAGTACCATATCCATGACATCCACTGAGCTGTATTTAGCGCACACATGCAAAAGAGAATTGCCCCCCACATCTTTGTTGTAGAAGCTGCAAATAAAGTTGTCCAAGATTATGTTGAGCTCCTTCTTCAGATTTAAGGCACATACGTACATCAGGCTGTTATGCCCTTGGATATCAGTCAACTCTGGATCTACATTATGATGAAAGAGATTCTTAAAAGTCATAACTCTCTTGTTATCATTTTTTATGAAGCAAGCTATCATAAGAGGTCGCATTTTTATCTTTCCAACTGGCTTGTTTGGGTCTGAACCTTTCTTCAGCAAAAAGCCAATTTCTTTGACATTTTCAAAACGAATTGCTCTCACTAGGACTGAACTCTCCATGAATGAAATATCTGGGGCAGTTGGAAATTCATCTTTTGCAGAAATATATTTTTTATAAGTGAACTCTGAATTCCATTTGTGAGCCATCAGACAGAGACAGACAGATTGTTTAGAGCAGAAATTTGGGCAGCTAGGTGCTGTTCTTGAATATCAAGTGTGTGCAAAATGCTGTGAATTTCATCAAGTTATGTTTTTTTATCCTGTTTTTTTTGTTTTTTTTGGCAGCACAGGTGTTTATGACCGACCAGCTAAGTGTAAATTTAAGTCTGACCTTTCGACTTGCATCATGTTGTTAGGCTGATAGACGACCCTTTACCTTACAATAATATGTGTGTATTGGGAAGGTAAAGGGTCGGCCACAGCAGCCATCATGCTCAGTATTGTGTGAAAAGATAGCTAGTGCAATGATAATGTTTGTGAAAGAATAGCTGTATGTAGTATAGTGCAGGACTCAAGAGGTCTGGACCTAATCATAGATATATCTATGACATATAATTTGAATAAGCATTCACTATCTGATTTGAACGTATATTTACCATCCTACACTTTTGTCCCCTTACCCTCTAGTAATGCATTCTGGCAACGCGCGCGCGATTCTAGCGAGAAAGCGTCATGTGCGGACCACTCTGTTCCGCCGCTACGCATTATGTTTTTTTGTTGTTGTGTTCAGCGTACTCTGCAAGTAAAAGGCACCATCTTCTCTTTGGGTAGGTGCACCTCCTACTTCTGTGAGGTCTTATCAAGCTAGCTGTGTACCAAGCGGCATTGAGTAGCTTATTAAAAGCGGTCGTAAAACAATGAATTTAATTTGATACCGCATAAAGTATTTAGCAATCTGTTTTAGTAAACGCCCACTTCGTACAGTTTTTTTTCTTGCATAGAGTCATCTTTGGCATTTGCGTCGCGCTGACCGGGATCGGTCGTTAGTATCTGTAAGTTTGCAATTAATATGCATCGTCACTTCTTTGCGTCTGCCTTGCTGGAGCAATAAACCGTCGTAGTGCATTGGTGGTAAGTTTTTAATTGAGGGCTGCGTGGTGTAGCCGGTATAGCTAAGTTATGGTTACTGTATATTTCCTCGTGTGAACATAAGACTACTCGCAAGTAATTGTATAGACCACTGTAAATCCTCTAGCTTTGAAGCCAGCTAAGATTGTAGCCCACCCCCCTTTTATAGTAACCTCCCACTTTGTGGGTTCAGCTACAGGAGAGGAGGGAATACTAGTGTGTACTCCGAGACTTGGCATGCGTGCAGTCTATATACTACCAGCTGCTGGACTGGAGTTTGTTTAAAAAAAAAGAAAGAAAAAAAAGTGGCAGGACAAACCTTTGTTGTGTTGTGTTGGTGGCCTACAAGCTAGTGGTAATACTCCATAGCTAGTGGCATATGTGTGGTTGAGTCAGTGAGTCAGTCAGGGATTTGAAGTGTGTGTGTGTGTGTGTGTGTGTGTGTGTGTATGGAATGGAATGTAGTTTCTTGTCTTGTTAGGATGGAACACACTGTGTTAGGGTGGAAGTGAATGTTGTGTGTGTGTTAGTTACGTTCTATGACCAGTATTTTAACAAGAGAACTGGCTGTATCTGAAAGTATAGCTAAAATGTTGGTTTGTGGGTGTGTGTTTTTTATCGCATTCGAAACCTCATCTCCAGTAGCTTAAAACATGGGACTACAGAAAAATGGGGAGGAGTTTGAAAGTGAGTATTGAAAGAGGTGCGTGTATGTGTGCATTTGGGGTGTCACAGGTAACTCTTGTCTCTCTGGCATCAAATGGAATAATATATGACAGCAAGACACACGGTGCTGCTGTGAATTTTTTTTTTACTTCCGACAGTCAGAATAGGTCAACAATAAACATCTTTTGTTTACAAATAATACTGTATAATACATTCTCAGTACAACTGACTGTTACCATGCCAACCTAACCTTCATTATCAATCGTTTAGGAAACTGCAAGTGTGAGCTTGCGTAACGTCATCTGTGTTTGGGCGTGTACTTGATTCGTAGGAAGACTGTCTCTGGCAGCATGTCGGAAACCAGTCAGCTGGTTCGTGTTATTATTCCTGATGTCAAGGCTCAGGTGAGGGATCATGTGAGCACACACACACACACACACATGCACATGTATATAACATCCTCCGGAGTAAATAAAAGAATTAAAAAAAGAGAAAAATAAAAAAGACGCTAAATGTAGGAAAGTTTAGTGAGAAGAGATAACTAATGCAGGGAAGTTAGCATCACAAGTATGTCTAATTGGAAGAATTTAACAATTAAAATTGGAAATTCAAGTCATTAAAACCTCAATTATGACTCTAGATTGCTATTGTTATTTCTTATTTTGTTCGGAGGATGTTATAAATGATAATACGTAGTACAATTGAAGCACTTCATATTAAAGTGCTAGTTATCCGGCAGTTGGATTCTATCGAGTCACTACTTATGAATCCAGGGATGCTGGTATTAACTTAATTTAAAGGAGGTATTAATAAAGGTATTCTCTGCTATGTAAATCCTACTTCCTGAAACCATTGCTCAACACAGATTAACTTCTCTTGAAGAAGGAGGTGCAAGGTTGCCAATGTGTAATCGCAACCAAGACAACTAATTTTTTTTTTTGGTTGAGCACGTCTTAGCTTTGTTTTACTTTTCCCCTTTGGTTGACGGCTTTTAAGAACTTGATAATTACATTCTGTAGTTTGTATCGTTATTTTTGTTGATTGTATTTGTGTGTTGTTGATAGAAATGTATAGTCCTAAATGTCATGGCTACAGTATGGACTGCCAAGCAAGTTATACTGGACAAGGTCTATCAGGTAATAGGAAGAGGGTGTGGCACACGGGCGTGGCTTGTATATAAATGTACTTTTGATATTCGCTTGCCTTTGACATAGCAACAATACGCAATTTAAAGCAATTTTAAATATACATTACGTATGTAGCTCAAATTTAATATTAAAAAAAAACAACTTTTTGATCACCTTTGCTCTGCTTTGTGATAAATTTACAAGTGATACTGGTAAAGGGTGGAACTGTAGCCAGTTGCATGCATACAGGTACATCTCAGAGATTGCTTTGTGGTGCATGTGTATGTGGTACATGGAATAGAAGTGTTGTGTGACGTGACATGTGCTTCATTTCCTTCTCCGAGAGCCATCGAATCCACTCTAGGAAGTATCTGAGAGTGTTTATTGGATTAAAATGTCGAGGATGTCTTGATCATTGGCCAGCAGCCAAATATGAGGACTAGGAGTGTTGTGTAAATGTAATTATGTCGAGGTGGTATATAGGGGCTGTTGTTGTTGCTATTATTATTATTATTGTTATTGTTGTTGTTATTATTATTGTTGTTGTTATTATTATTATTGTTATTATTATTATTATTATTATTATCATCATTATTATTAAATTGCTCTAAACTTCAAGTGTGGTACACTCTTTGTGTCAAGATTTTGAAAGTGTAATAAAGTGCTACTTGGAAGATCTACTGTTAACTATGAGTATTTGTGCACATGTGCAGAAACCTTGTAGTGGAGCTATGGCTGATGTTAGTGTTAAACTTCAGTGATTTATGGCAACTACTAAATTTAGTGGAACCAGTTTTAAGACTTTTTTTTTTTTTTTTTTTTTTTTTCTAGGAGCTGACCTTGAATCCTCTGAACTATGGATTGTATTTCCCGTCAACTGGGCGGGAAAACCATGGGAAGTTTATGGTGGACAGCAACTTGCTCATTGATTATGCCCTGGAGGGGAATGTACCCAAGCTAGAGGTGAGTGCCACAGGTAGGAGGGTGTGTTGTAGAGAGTGTGAGGGGGCGTGGCTAGATTCAAAACCAGATTGAGTCAAGGAGGAGGGAGAGGGAAAGAATTAGGGAAGAGTGTGTCAAGAAGGGTATGTCAAAAAGGGCGTGTCAAAGAGGGAGGGGCTTAAGGAGGGGACTGTCAGAGACAGATGGGTTTTGTGGGGTGTGGCAAGAAGAGCGGTACTCAGAGGATTGTGTAGGAGTTGGTCACAGAAGAAGGTTAGGGGGAAGAATTTTAATAGAAACCAATCTTTGTGTGTCTTGTATAAGCTTGAAAAGACTATCGTCATGCTTTAGTTTGATAGGTAACCCTTAAAGCAAGTACATGTATCGCCATGGAGAAATGCCAGCGCCTCCTCCTAATTAACACCTTTCCAAGGTGCCGCTATCAGCTCTTGGTCCCCACACAATATGGTGGAAGGGCCAAGTATGAGTATACTCCATTTAGTAGTCACTCTCCATTGAGTTCTAGCTATTATAAACACCAGCCAGAGACGGCTCTCGGGTACATCATGACAAAGTGCATGTTTTCTGTTTCTCTTCCAGTGTTGGAATGCGCCCCCAAGCCATTTTTGTTGTGACTTTGATGTAGTCTTCGAAAATGTATTCACGACCTTTATCCTCAGTAGGGAACTAGCTAGATTCCTATATCTCTATGATACGGTACAGTCATTTGTGACTGGATTACTTAAGTACAAGTGGAGAGCTTCTGTTTCTAGTATCTTAAATTCACCCATTTTGTTTTGCTCCACCCCCCCCCCCCCCTCCCCCCAGCTTTCAGTAGATGATTTGAAGGCAACTTGTTCAACCCACAACTGATAAAGACCTTTTGGAGCCCGTAGTATTATTGTGTATTAAGTAAGGCTGCTGTTAAGAAAATCATATTTTATTTTTGCCTGACTCTTTTTCTTGGTCATGTGACTGCTGTGGAGGGGGGAGGAGCTAGAAGTTGTGGATAAGTTCATTTTCATGATGTTGGACTCTTATGGTGTGATTTGTGAAGATGTTTCCCAGAACTAGTCAACAAGGAAATATCGTAAATTGCGTAATTCTAATCAGTGGCGTAGGAAGGGGGGAGGGGCTCCCAGGGCTGGATCCCCCATCATTTTGGGGCACTATCTCATGTGGTGATTTCTCACATGAACAATTTCTACTATAAAAAAGCATACCTTTGGAGCCCCCTCCCCCATTACTGAAACAGCTTCCTACAACACTGCTAATGATGACATGTTTGGCTTCTCTTTTACAGAAATAGATGGTTTTTACTTTGTATTTATATTTGCATCTGTGTATGTATGTAGTTGAGATACAAGAAGAGGGACTACACTGGGTCACTGCTCACTGACAAGGCCATCTTGAAGGCTAACACGAGGGTAAGATACTTCACGGTTTGAACATTGTATGTTTGGTATATCTTTATTTACAAATAGCCCAACTGGTAGTCATAGCGATCATTCTCACATTTATATATAGAGATCTAGCAAAACTTTCTAGGAATTTTTTCAATTAATGTTCCTTGTGTGTGCATGGTCGTGTATGTTTGTGTGTGCGCATAGACCAACCAGAGGAAGCTATTAGAGTGCATATCCAGTGGTTCTGTGAAGAAGGTTGAGAAACTGTTGGAGTCAGGCTTGGATCCGAACTTCGCTACTGAGGATGGCAGTGAGTAGAGAGTTCAACAAGAAATGCTATTTTATTATATTAATTAGCAACAAAACCTTTTTTTGGCAAAAAAAATTTTTTTTTATAATGTGACATAGTTCATGTACTGTATAAATAAGATATTTAGAGTTATATTATATTTTATTTATTTTATTTTATATTTTATTTATTTTTTTAATTTTGTGTAATTTTGAGAGCCCTCACCTTTGCTCTGATCAGCTACTTACGAGTGGCTATTGTATGTATATATTCTCAGATACGCCTCTGGGGCTAGCCTGTGGGCGCAACAGTAACTCTGGCGTCATTCTCCCTCTGATTAGTGGGGGCGCTCATATTGACTTCAGGGGCAAGGACGGCATCACGCCGATGCACCGTGCTGCTATTGGGGGCAATGCTCAAGCCATTAATGTAAGTCTCAATGGTGGAGTAGTGTGTGTGCTTCAGTAAGATTGTTCTTTTTAAGATTCTGTCAACTGAAATAGTAATATAATCTACAATTATAACAATACGCTTGTCTGTCAGTAATGGCGGTGATTTCTGTGTGTGTATTCATGAATGATTCATTAGCTGGGCCGGGTTGGTAAAGTATTGGCAGTGACGACAACGAGGGTGTGTGTATTCATAAGTAAAGCCGAGTTTGGTTGGTAAAGCGTCATCAGCATCGACGCTAATGGTGGTGTTCGTACTCATGAATGCATGGGTCAGGAAAAGTAAGTGAGAAATAATAGACTGAAGCAACTATGTATGCCAAGAGGTGGGAGTTAGTAAGGATGTGTGAAAATATCTTGTGCTGCTGCTTTCTGTAATTGCAAAATTTAATCTGTTCATCAAGCGCCAACTTTACTTGATATCTTGACCTCTGATATGTTGCCTTCTTGCCGAAGATGAAGTGTTTAGTTAAGTGTAAATATTAATTTATTGGCTTCCACTGGAATGTAATGATTAGCTGTTAACTGGAAAAAATATTGATTATTATATTCAGCCTTAGGGTTTATTTTGACCAAGAATTTTAATTTTTTAATTTTCTACAATAATAGAAATAGATCTGAAGTTCTCATGTATGGAAAATACTCTATGTGTTGTCATGACTCCCACCACATTCTGTGTGTTGTCATGACTCCCACCACATTCTGTGTGTTGAACAGATTCTTCTCTCCTTCGAAGCTTCTCCAAACTATCGTGACGCCAAGGGCCTCACGCCCCTCTACCACACGGCCATTATGGGGGATGACGCTGGGTCCTGTATATCACTGCTGCGGTACAGGGCAGAGATTGGGATCCGAGACCAAGGAGGATGGACGGAATTACATCATGTAAAAGACCTGCGTAAATTTATTTGCTATTAAGTATTGTGTGTTTGCCGTGCGTTAATTAATTGAAAAAGTAGTACACACACACACACATATACACACACACACACATATACACACACACACATACACATGCATACACACACACATACACATGCATATACACGCATACACTTACATACACACACATATGTGACAGTCTACATTGACATTGAGCTCTCCAAGTTTTATCTTCCAAGTTTTATCTTCCGTTGTTCCCACTATAATAGGCTTGAAACAATACCTTTTTAAGAAATCTGTGGTGGAGACCTGCCCTCAACATCCTCCACACACAACTAACTTACATTAGTAATATGAATACTAACATTATACATTCATATCTGTTTGGTCTCATAAGACAAATACCAAATTAACTTGCTCTTTCCTGTCTATTCTCATGTTAATGCTGTATCACACCTTCACACCAGGCTTGCTGGCAGGTTTAGTATAATTATAGTGGCTAGCCAGCACTGCCTGGGCCAGTCTTCTAAGTTTGTAACTATAAGCTAGTTTAATAAACATATTTAACTGTAAAGCTAGTTGCATTACTGTAACCTGGGTGACTTAGCTTAGAGGAACAGGGACGGCTCTCAACCACAATCCCCTCTACGCTAAGATTCATCCGAAGAAGATTCTGGTGGCAGCTACCAGTATCAACAACCCGATACTGTCAACTTAACCCCCACAAAATCGATCGATAATTTCTCGATATTTACGCACGCCGCGTTGTGCCCGGTTTTCCTGTAGACGGTCACTTATACACACACATACACACACACACACACACATACATACATGCATACACACGCATACACATACACACACACATATACACACACACACTTTGTGTCACGACAATCTAAAATTGTTGATGTGTAAATAATATTTAGTGGAGATTATGTAATGTTTTTATCTGAAATAATTTTTTTAATTTTGTGCAGACGGCTAAGTATGGTCATGTGGAGCACGCCAACCTTCTGATTAGGTACGGGGCAGATATCAATGCTCAGAACCTAGTGGGCAACACGGCTCTGCACGTAGCAGCTTCACATGGGCAGGTGAGGCGGTTATTTGTAGCTATGGAGATTATATCCACAGTGGGCGATGTTTGTTGCGTTTGATAGTGCAAGTGCTGAGTCAGCAATATGTAGCCCCGGCAAATTAATTAAATATCTAGGAAGCGTGGTGGTGCAAAGCTTCAGAACATTGTCACCAACTAGTGAGGAGAGAGAGAGAGAGAGAGATGGAAGCTGAAATAGCTGAAAGAAATACACAATCAAACAGGAGAGATGAAAAATGCACCATGTGGACCAAGACATACTGCAGGAATTGTAGAGGATTGATTGGCCTATTAAAAAACGTTTCTTAAATTCTAATTTGTTTGTTGCTAGTTTATTGTAACAAATATGAGCTCACTATCATTTATGTTAACTAGTGACTTGTAAAAAGCAGTACTTTATTTGTATGTAAGCTCCATACAGTAGCTGTACGCATGCACATATGCACACACGAAAGGCATTAAACTTGGATGGAAAATTTTAACTGGTACTGTAATTGATACTGGAAGAATTGTCTAAAATATAGACTCCATTGAGTTTAACTATTTCAAGCACTCAGAAGTCTACGTACAACTGTTAATTCCTTGAGGCGTTACTCTGTGAGGTGTAAAATCTCCAACTAGGCAATTCTCTGAGGTAATGTAGCCTCAAGGGGAAAATCATCATTCCAATTTTGTGAAACAGTCACTTTGTGAAGAAAGCTAGACAATGTTGAATATGTATTTTTTATATTAATAATTTGCTAAATTAGTATTTAATAATGAATTTATAATAATAATAATAATAATAATGTGTGTATATGTAGCAATGTGTGTGTGTATGTGTGTGTGTTTGAAGATATGTCTTTACTATCATGTTTTCTATAGACTGCATTTGCAAAGATGCTTCTAAAGAGAGGAGCAGACAAACTGAAGCTCAATTTTGCAGGCCAGACTCCTGGTCAGGTAAGGGACACTCCTGGTCAGGTAAGGGACACTCCTGGTTTGGTAAAGGACTCCTGGTTTGGTAAGGGACTCCTGGTTTGGTAAGGGACTCCTGGTTTGGTAAGGTACTATATGTATGGAATATACACACTGAAAGTAGGAATTGAATCTTTAAAAAGCAAGCAGAATAATTGCTCCACTATAAAAGATAGTGGATATCTTTGCTGACAAAGCAAGGAGGAGATGTTGACAGATTGCATAGCGTGTGAAATACATAATTGTCATAACCATCAATTAATAGTCCATGGGCATTCACAGAAGTCTCCACCTACTGAGCTATAGTCGTGAGATTACATTTTATTTTCACTCACGAGTTCCTTTAGGTCATGTGTCACCATGACAACCATTTTTTTGAAAAAAAGAATAATACTGAAATGACTCCTGAAAATAGGGATACAAGATTCCTGGATATATTTTATTTGGTGTCTTGTTTTGTTGTTGTTGTTTTGTGATGTTTGTTGTGTTGTTTACAGGTGTCAGTATTGTGTGGCCAACATCAGCTAGCATCAGAAATAAACGCCTTTACCGCCGAAAGTGTTGGTAAGTGTGTGCGTGCGTGAATGTATAGAATGCTTGGGTGGTAAGTTGCATCCCTGGACAACAAGCAGCTATTGTTTGTGAGTGTTTTATATATATATTTTGTTTAATGGTATAGGTTTTGTTAAGGTAAGGTTTCACACAGAAAGAGATAAAGCTTGTACGACAGTGTTCAAAGCTGACGTTCAGTCTTTCTTTCTTTTCATACCTCTTCGAACAGTATGAAAACATTGTTTGAATATAGTTTGTAGTGTTTACATCTTCTAGAGAAGCTGATGGCTTCTGGTTCCACTACATGATTTACAGAAAGTGGAATTGTTGTTTGGTATCAGTCACTTCCTCAGCAACAAAATGATGAATCAAGTGTAGTTGTTGTTTTTTGAAGATTTTGGATTAAAGACTAGAATTCCAATTAATGTGTTCCAATGGTCTATTTTATGAAATTGGGGCATAGCAAGCTGTATGTAGCTATAATATTAAAAAAAAAATTTGCATTACATGTATAATGTTAAGATTTAATTAAGGTTTGATTCCTTAGGTGAAGGGTGAAGTTTTAAAAGTCGCAATCTTATGAAAGTTTAGTTATTCCGGAAACGTACTTGTCTTGTGTCCCTGAGCGGTAAGGAGGGAGGGAGGGAGGAGTTAGTAAGGCTACATTTAGTTATGGGAGATGCAGGATCTTCTGGTGACCAAATCCTAAGGGAAACTTGTAAGATTATATTAAATACTGTCTAAGTAAGAGGGCTTTTTTATTTTATTTTAGTATTTTCAAACGTTTAGTTTTCATTTTCCATTAATTAATATTTGTTCGGAAGGTGTAGAAAATGTTTGTGTCTACACTGTACATTATGTTGTTGTTGTTGTTGTTGTTGTTGTTGTTGTTCCCTGTCATATGTTGTATTTGTTTACTGTCAGAACCGATAACTCTGCCGCCAGACTACAACCCTAACGCCAAGAAAGAGAACAAGTTGTACGACGTTCGCAGAGTGAGTGAGATTAGTCCGCAGAGACCCCCCACTGAGGAGATCGTAGACACGTTGGTGGTGGACTGGAGCGACCAGACTGGGGCTGCCATGGCAACCGTGACCCCTGGAGAGGGCGGGGTGGAACAGATGTCTATGTTGGAGCATCCTAAGATGGCTCAAATGAGGAAAGGGAGTAATTGTAAGAAATGCCATAGTTCATTATCATTATTATTGGCGAGCGAGCAAAATGAGCAAGACATTGTACAGGGATAACAAATTGAGAATCGGGGATGTTTTTTTTTTATATATATGTTTGGACGTACGTATGTCATTTGTACTTTGACCCTCACATTTTCGTGTTTTCTAGGAGGTCGACCCCGTCCCCATACTCCACTAAACAGCATATTTTTGTTTATTGATCTTTACCCATATCATCCAAAGAATTTGAATTGTTTACCGCTTTAAATTCTTTTGTGAGTGCAGTTAAAACTTACAAACTTACCAGAGTTATCTCCTGATTCGAATTAGTGGTGGGGAATTTATCATTCAATGACACTACCCATTTACTGACGTATGTGTTGGCATATCCATCATTCACCCATCCAGGATGATCCTGCATATAAGATATCGAGGGGACCATGCATATTCCTGCCAAAGGCAAGCTGAAGAGGGGAAAATCCTGTGTCACGGTTGGGAACTTGCCTAATGGCGAACAATGCCATGAGGAGAAACGTCACCCAATCAATGCCATGAGCCGTAGCTTTAGCAAGCATGGGTTTGAGCGTGTCCCATGAAGCCTTTCTACAGCCCCATTACTTTGAGGCCTATAAGGAGAGGTAGGTATAGTATCCACCCCTAAGATCTCACATAGACGTTTAATAACTTTACCCATAAACACACTACCACGATCACTCAAAATGCGTAACGGAAACCCAGACCTTGAGAATATTGAGATCAGGCCTTCAGCCACTTCAGACAAAGAACCAGTCCTCATGGGCACAGCTTCTGGCCATCTGCTAGCAAGACAAACAAACGTAAGAATAAACGTTGCTCCTCCTTTCCCTTTAGGAAGTGGGCCAACCAAATCAATGGCAGCACTCTTGAAGGGCTCTGGTATAATCGGGCGCTCAACCATTTTGGCCTGTTTATTGCCAGCTTTGTTTATGGTGAGGCAAGTCTCACAAGATTTCACACACTCGTCCACGTCTACACCCAGTCCTGGCCAAGTAAAACGGGTATTGATTAAATCACGTACTTTCCTACTACCCAAGTGACTCGACTTATCATGGGGCTAAACTCACAACCAATTGTCGTCTGACCTTAGGCAATACAAGCCGCTCACATGCTCCCTCAGAAGCATCTACTACTCTGTGAAATAATGATCCTTCTTTCCACGTATAACCCATAATTCCTGAGTCAGCCAACTTGCGATTTCAGCCTTTAACTTAGTAACATCATCATTATCTACCAGAGTAGGACAACCTAACTCCACATCATCCTCAACCAAGACCGAAGTATCCATCCCAGACACCTCAACTGAAGGTGTAGAATCCAAGCTCTCTACCTCAGCCAAACCCGAAGGATCCTGCTCATCAGCCTCACCACCTACCTCACACTATTGACCAAAGGGACATTTACAGGCAGATCATCACAATCTACAAAGACACAGGCATAACACTATCCTGGTCTGCTTTGTCTCGTAGGTCAGAATCACATTCATGTTTATGGGATAGCTCTGGTGACTGCACAAACAGTTGCGTCACCTTCCATCGACACCTCAGACTTGTCAATGGGGATATCACCAATACCATCCTCATTTGCACAGATATCCAACAACAACTTCTCTGCTGACTGCACACCCATAGGAACTGAACAGTGCAACCATTAGTGACAACGCCACCTCCTTTATGGATTTGGCACCCAGGACAAACCTGTTAACCAAGGACTCCAAACGCCTACACCTCTCAACTCTGTCCAAGGACTTTGCCTCCTTCTCCCACTCCACAAATAGTTTATTTCCAACTTCACGTTTACTGAGTCCTACCTTATCAAGCAATCTGGACTTTAGCATATCATAAGTACTATCTTCTCCCAACAAGTCTAAAATAGTTTCCTTAGTCTTATAAGGTAACTTGGAAACAAGTATCTGCTTAAAGTCCTCTTTTCTCACTCCAATACCACCATTAAGTTCTGCTTCCAAGGACTGCAAAAACAAACTAATATTGCTACTTTCCTTAAAGGGAAGTATCCTGTCTACCATCTTGGTAGGGTCTAACACACCAGTACCAGTACTCTTTTCAACCAGTCTAGCCATGTTATTGACCATCCTCATCAACTCATTAAAGTCAATTGACCACCCATAGCCCCTCCTTCATGTGTAGCACCACCATCATGCACAACACTCTCATTAACTACAGGGTTTCTGTCACTATGTCTATTAGAACCTTCAGTACCATATAACTCATCACCTAAAGTATCTCTCTCATCCATAACTTCCTCTCTTATACTATCACCCTCACCAGTGAAACCAGATTCTGACTCAAGTCCAATACAGTCAGGCAAAGCAAAACAAGGGAAGCCGGTTTCTTTCTTGCAGGCTCTTGGCAATCTCTCCCTCAACGACATCCATGAACAGCCGAAAAGAGAAACGGAGACTTCAACAGCCTACAAACACACACAAAACAAAAAAAATACGACACGAGCAGCGGGCAACACAAGGAAAAATAGCAAGAACAACAACGACACAGAACGCAACACAAAGCAGTTCTTTCGATGACGGATAGGGTCAACAGGAACACCTCACGAGTCGTCGGGGTAGTTGACCACACATGAAGCACCGCTGCCACCAATTGTAGGGCACGAACCAGATTAGGCGCCCAGGTTTGGATCAGGTAGACTGCCACCAGAGTTCCAGGCGTAGTAAGAATCCCCACAGTTAAGTGATTTTAACTATTTAAGTTTAATTAAGATCACGGCTGGTCTGGAGACCTTACAATAACCAGATGACTGTTAGAACTGACAAAAATGATGGTACACGTGTTCATACATGAGCAAAAAAATGAGCATGCTCGAGGCAGCTACGTCAATGTGTCCTATATCAAAATGACATCATTAGCTAATTCTAAAAATACTTCATAAACAGTTAGCATGCATTAATGTCTATTGTCTCTTCTTTCTCTCGTTCTTTCCCTTGTCCTCTCTTCTTCTCCTGTTCTTCCACTAGTCCTCTCTTTACTTCCTTGCTGTCTTCCCCATGTCGGAGGGTTGACCCCACAAATGCCATAGCAGAAGGTATTTATTTTTACATTATCCACTACCACTTGGTTTAGTTACACAGTCAGTCCATTTATTTCTCACTTACTTTTCTTGATTCACGTATTCATGAATACACACCATTGTTGTCACGGTCGTTGACAGTACTGACTATGCTTTACCAACTTGGGGGCAGCTAATGAATTATTCATGGTTACACATACTGTTGTCGTTGACAGCTTAGGTCCTTCAGAGGGGGACACTATTAACTTAGTGTCCCCGCCTTGAGGGCAGGGACACTTAGTGTCCCTCAGATTGCGCTTAGTGTCTCGATTACATTGTTAGGAGCAGTTGCTACATTCTAAATTAGTTGGGCACTGCACAGCCATCATGAACTACCATTTTTAGGGTCCCTGTGCTTGGGACTCTATAGCCTAGGGCCTTCGGGACCCTAAAAACAGTAGTTCCCTCTGAGACAGGCCTATCTATTATTTATTATCCTCAGCACTTGGTTTAGTTACCAGTCCTCTTGATTCTAACTGATGACACTTTACCAACCCAACTCGATGACACTTTACCAACCCAACTCGATGACACTTTACCAACCCAACTCAGAGCTTTTAATAAACAAATCACAGTCGGTATCTACTGATGATGCTTTACCAACTGGACCAGCCAATGAATTTCACGAGTACCCACACATTGCCACTACCCCTTTTTCTCACTTACTTGGCTCACCCCGACGATTAACCCTCTCGTTACTGATGATGCTTTACCAACCCTGGCCAATCCCGATGTTTACTTTCTGCTAAAGTCCTTCATTGAAGACAAGTGATTCTGTGTGAGTTTGAGATTCAAAAAATATAATTCTAAAACTCACCGTGCTTGCAAATTTAAATAGCACGCACCACAAATTATCTTTCTTGCACACTAATAGGAGCAGACCTTAATAGCCCCAGGGGACTCGGGCAAGAAGTTGAAATTTCTTTGGAAAGCAGCAAGCTAGAATTATAATGCAGCTTGGTTGGATAATTGGATAGTTGGTTTTTAGTTTAGTTTATTATGCTATCTCTATTTATTGCTATTATTCAGCGAAGCGAGCGGAGCTGACTCTCTAATGAGTTCGCGATATATATATATATTTAGGTCTAGAAATTGTTTTTGTTCTTGCGTGGGCGTACGTGTGTACCCTTTCTCCTACGCGCTTGCGCGGGCCGGGTAACCTTCGTAGCAACATTTTGTTTTGTTTACCCGCCGTACGAAGTAGCGATGCCCAGTAGACAAACGTTAGAAATGCTCGGTCAAGAGCTTTGAGGGCGTTAGAAACTCCTGAAGAAAAATTAGTAAGGAGAGCGATAAGAAATGAAAAAGACAGGGCAAGGAGGAGGAGAGCTAAAACGAAACAGAAACAGGTAGCAAAGTAAAGAATCTGACAGTATTTTGTAGCCACACCAAGCATGCATGGAATAGCTGCAATTACATGGAATAGCTGCAATTACAGGGAACATGCATCACTCGCTTCGCTATTTTGTGCTATTAGAGCACATCACTAGTTTAACATAATTATTAATACGCGTGTTTTAAATGTATTGGGTTGATGTGTGTGAACATTTTCACTTTGTCAGATTAAGTACTTCAAAATATTTCCACTATATCACCCCTCCCCTTCCTGTATCACCCCGCCCCTTCCTGTATCACCCCGCCCATTCCTGTCATCCCGCCCCTTCCTGTATCACCCCGCCCCTTCCTGTATCACCCCGCCCCTTCCTGCATCACCCCACCCCTTCCTGTATCATCCCGCCCCTTCCTGTATCACCCCGCCCTTCTATATCACCCCGCCCCTTCCTGTATCACCCCTCCCCTTCCTGTATCATCCGCCCCTCCTGTATCACCCGCCCCTTCCTGTATCACCCCGCCCCTTCTTGTATTACCCCGCCCCTTCTTGTATCACCCCACCCCTTCACTGTAGACCCCGCCTCTGTATACTCACCCCTTCTTCCTGTATCACCCACCCCTTCCTGTATCACCCCGCCCCTTCCTTTATCACCCCGCCCTGCCCTTCTTGTATCACCACGCCCCTTCTTGTATCACCCCGCCCCTTCCTGTATGGGTTTTGGGTTCACTAATAGCAATATACTAGCTGTAACGTCTTCTTTTTTTCTTTCTTTTTTTGTAGCAAGCTCAATCAGTAAAGAATCTCAGCAGGGGCGTGGTTTGGACATCTCCGGTGGCGATGCCGACAGTGTGAACTCAGTGGAGATGGGTAGCAATCACAGTGGATCAACAGTAGGCACGCCCACAATAGGAACGCCCACTCTGGGTACGCCCAAGATGAAGCGCCCCTCCTTTCAGCAGCAGCGAGAGAGACTGTATCGTGCTGGGCCGGAGCAATACATAGTCACGCAGGACGTGGAGGCCCAGCAACCGGGAGATCTCACTCTATGCAAGGGCATGGCCGTAGAAGGTAAGGTGTGGATAAAGTGTTGAATTCATATGCAATGTAGCATCAGAAATACCTGAAACTCGCTCATGCTGGAAATATTTTTAACTGCTCTTGAAAAGTGAGAGTATGTGATTGAAAGAAGTAGTGGTTTAATATACGTACAGTGTACATACAAACATTTGTCAACACTAAATATACGTTAGTGCTTTTGTTGAGTCATCATATTTTAAAATTATTATTATTTTTATTATACACGTACGTGCACATGTCTGCTATACATTAGTACTTTTGTTGTGATTGTCATTTATTTTTTAAACACTAAAGGTGAGCATATGTTGTTTATGTCGTGGTCAGCTACGACCTAGTGCAATGTTATGTTATTTTAATTTTGCTGTTTGGTCTTTGTAATTGTTGTTGTTGTTTTTGTTGTTGTTTTTGTTGTTGTTTGTCTCTCCTAGTTACGTACATTGGTCGTGGAGGTTTCTGGGAAGGTCGTTCTGAAGGTAAGGAAGGATGGTTCCCACGGCTGGCCATTAAAGAGCTGGGAGATGAAGAGTTTGACTATTCCACTCTCACGAGAGAGGCCAAACCAAAGCCTTCTCCTTCGGCTAATTCTGAAGTTGCTATGCAGAGTTCTGCCATGGATACGGTCAATTTGTCTTCTGAAGATCGGCGTCAGCCGCCTCCCACTAATACGCCCAGTCCTCCGGATTCTTCTCCTTATGGCCACCATAAGTTCATGAAGTAAGTACGCCAGTTGACGTTATTGTATCTTTCTACGGAATGCTTCTCTACATTTCTTCTAGTACTGTGAGTGTGCGAGTGTTTAAATATTGATTTCTAGTTATCGGTTCCTGTAGCTGGTGAGTGAGGAGATATTTATGGGCTTAATACTTTCTTTTTTGTATGTGAAATGTAGCTTGTATGTACATCTGTATAGTGTGATCCATTCCATCAACAAAATTCTTTGAAATATTTTCTACTTAATTCTTTAGTTTTGTGGCACATATGAAGATATATTGGTCATGCATCCAGGGTTAATAATAGCATATCAGACTATTGTATTGTTTTACTTCAGCTAATAATCACTCTAAGTTTTAAAAGTGATATTGTAGTTCTCGCATAAAGTTGAAAACAATGCAATTGTCAGACAGTTCAACTCATCAAGGTTTTGCCAGTGACTCGATTTTTATAAGTCATTATTATACGAGTTGATTATGACGCTGAGCTAGCACCACTCTTGTGCCAGCTACTTCACCATTCGTGTGTTATATAACTGAATAATAATAACAATAATAATAATAATAATAGTGCTGATGATGATGATGATGATGATGATGATGATGATGATGATGATGATGATGATGATGATGATGATGATGATGATGATGATGATGATGATGATGATGATGATGATGATGATGATGATGATGATGATGATAGTGATGATGATGATGATAGTGATGATGATGATGATGATGATGATGATGATGATGATGATGACGATGATGATGACGATGATGATGATAGTGATGATGATTTAGATGATGATGATGATGATGATGATGATGATAGTGATGATGATGATGATGATGACGATGATGATGACGATGATGATGATAGTGATGATGATGATGATGATGATGATGATGATGATGATGATGATGATGATGATGATGATGATGATAATAACTTTTGTGTATTTGTGATTGTTCTTTATTCTTGTGTCTACAGCACTCTAGCCAGAGTGGTGAATGTAGCAAGGGGAAGCAGAGGTTATGGGTTTGCCATGAGAGGGGTAAAAGGTAAGTCTCAGTTGTTAATTCAAATAAGTATGAGTTCCATGCACTCTAAAATTATCACAAGAGCTCAATTTATTAGAGAAGTAGTTGTGTAATTGAATACTTTCCCTGTCAAATTCAGTCAGGGCAAAAACTTGAATTTCCTGAGTCAAATATTTAGGACATTTCATACTTTCACCAGCTTTCCTGTAGGGGATAGAGCTAAGTGCCCTGCACTATAGGACATGTAGCTCTATCCTCTACCAGAAAAGTGGAGAAACATGAAATTTCCTAAATACGTGGCTACAGGAAATTCAAGTTTTTGTCAGGAATGACAACGTGTGAATCCTCGATGCCATTGCACCGGGTCAATAACATTCTCTGAGATCCACTGTTGAATGACAGACTGACAGACAGAATGAATAATGTACTTTCTCTGCATGCACGTCTGCTGAGATGTGTGATTCTAAATAATAGACAGACAACGAAATCGAGGGATCTACCGCCCACAGAACCCGAGGGCCGCGGGCTGTACCGACCCGAGCGTAGCGAGGGCGATACTAGCGGCCCGAGGGGTTCGACGGGCGGTAGTTCCCGAGATTTCGTTGTCTATCTGTTTTAGAACGTAGCAACTATAGCCTTAGTTACCAAATAATTTTTTCTATCCTTTGTTTTATGTTGACACTCGACGACAAAGACGGCAGAGACATTACGGAGAGGTGTCCAGTAATTGCAGCAATTCTAAGGAGCCACGGCGCATAGAATATTTTCATGTGTTGTGCGCTCGACTCCAGTGAACCGGCGAAAGTGATGGAATTAGAGTCAGGAGAATCGATATCACTGCGTTTTCAGCGAACTTAGTCAAAAAAAACACTCCAGCCCACCCATCTACATTACCTATTTTTCGCATTTCAGCTCAATTGGTGAGATAAAATTTACAAAACGGCTTTGTCTCTCCTAAATCTTCTTTCAACTAGCTACTCTTCCACCTTCTTCAACTCAATCATCTCTCCTTTATTTAGCTCCTCACAGTCAGCTCTCCAGTCTAGCTCCTCACCGTCAACTTTCAAGTCAAGCCCCTCACAATCAGTACTCTAGCTTTGCTCTTTACAGTCAATCTCCAGTCTAGCTTAGCTTTTGAATCAAGATTTGGTCAACCTTTACATGATGATGAAATTTTGAAAGATGTAAGGCCATGCAAAAAGTTTGTATTTACAGTATCTGACATTGATGAACAGCTTGCGATGAATAAGGAAGGATTTTGATTACATAAGCAAAATAAAATACCATGAATGTAGCTAGTGCTTTTACATTGCAAACAATATACTAGAAGGGGTGCCTTTAATTTTCATAACTGTAGTGATATAAACATCCACAAGAATAGTACTAAAACTTTTAAAATAACATATGCAACATATATAACTGCTTTTTTATTGTTCATTATGTTATTGGTTTCTTTCTCACTTTCTCATTTTGGTGATGATTGTATTAGTTAAGAAAAATATTGTTAGTGTGCAAGGCATGCGGTGAATCCATCTTATCTTTCCATCTGACAGGAAAACCGTGCAAACAACATTCTTGCACCATAGATAAAATAAAAATTCTTTAATTAATGCTTGCACGAAAAAAAAAAACAACAACTAATAAAATGCTAGAAGGGGGGATACTATTAGCCAGAAGGGAGGATACTATCAGTAGTATCCTCCCTTCTGGCATTTAGTATCCTCCCTTCTGGCATTTAGTATCCCTGTGCACTCACTTGAACAGCACTATGCTGGATAGAATGCCTACTTCACAATACAAAAAAGGGGTTAGCTATGTTCTAAGCTGAAGTATAATGCAGTATGTATTGATTTATTGTCCATTAGAAAACTGTTTTTACTTTCTTTATGTCATCTACAATTAGCAACCAAGGCGATGCAGTTCCACCCGACGCCCGAGGTCCCGTCCCTGCAGTATGTGGGGAACGTGGAAGAAGGCGGGGCAGCGGCTGTAGCAGGACTGAAACCTGGAGACTTCATTGTTGAGGTAAAGAAAGCACAAAGTGAGGCAATATATAGCAATCCATGTATAAATATCTCCAAAACAAGTGAATGAACTTTAACAACAATCATGCAACTGATTGAAATATATATGTGACCGTCTACGGGAAAACCAGGCACAACGCGGCATGCGTAATATCGAGAAAAGATCGATCGATTTCTTAAAAATGTATTGTTTCAAGCCGACGGAAGGGAACGGTTAGGTCTATTATAGCGGGAACGACTTAAGCTACGACGATAAAACTTGGAGAGCTCAATATCTGGACGCCGACAACTCCGTAAGTGCAAAAAAAAAATTTTCGAAGGGTGCCGCGTTGTGCCTGGTTTTCCTATAGACGGTCACATATATACACTTGTGTTTAAGCCATATGATCACATGCACGTCACATGACATGTGCAACTATATATCTGATACGGTGTGACTTTTTTTTTTTAACTTGTGACCAATTCATCATGTGCTATGCTGTAAATGTATACACTGAGATGTGGGTGTGGCTTCAACAATGTACGACATAATATCATTGTAATCTGCGGAATAATGTGATGCGTGTTTGTTGTTAGGTGAACGGCACAGACACTACGTACAGTACGCACGACGAGGTGGTCAGTATCGTGCGGAAGTCCGGAGGCGCTCTCAAGATGAGAGTTATCACACCTGTCATCAAACCCAAGAGTGTCAGCTTGCAGATACGCAGTCACCTGACACCTGTCTCAACACCCGACATGTCGATGCAACAACAACAACAACAACAACAACAACAACAACAACGGCATCAGCAGCAACAGCAAAGACAACAACAACAACAGCAGAAGCAGCAACCACTGGAACAACAACAGAAAGTTCAAGGCCAGCCAACCCTGGACAGTCCCCGGGCTCCCAAGTTCTCCAAGTCTACGGCTGCTCACAATTCTCCTCGGAGACGTCCTGGTATCGGGGGAAGTGGGTTTGGCACTGAAGGCGTGGCCTCTGCAATGAGCTTGGGTGCGGGGCGAGAGACGGTCATTGATGACGACTCACCCGCCATACCTCGTAGGGGTAAGTTCGAGTGGGACTCTCATGGGGAGGAGTCTCCAGCTCTTCATCGTCGTGGCAACGAACGTTTGGATCACAGTCTTTCTTCAGGCTCTAATTCGTCTCGCTCTCCTTCTTCTTCTCCCTCGAAAGCGTCACCATCAAGGAGCAAGTCTTTTGCCGGTTATGGATATTCTAGTAACAGCCCTTCAAGAATTCGCCAGAAAACTCCTCCTACTCTTCCCACTACCTATGAGCACCCTTTACCAACCAGAAGTCTCATCCATGCGCTAACTCTTCCGGCAAATATCCAGGCATCAAAACTGTCAGACTTCGCAGGTCCACACTCCCAAGATGAAGAAGAAGAAGAAGAAGAAGGAAAAGACGGGGAGGAAGAAATATCAAGCTTTGCCCTTGCTCTCCTAAAGAGTAGACAGAAGCTGGCCAAGTCTCCATCGCACAATCCTGCTGCTCAAAAGTCACCGGCCGTCACTAGCAGTGGCAAAAACTCTCCATTTAGAGCGAGGTCCAATACACTTCCCAGCAAAGATGATGCAAAGACAAATGCATCCGAATCCTCTCTGAATGAGCAAGACTCTTTGTCTTCCCTTCAGAAAGAACTTCTCAGGGCAAATGAAGAAAGAAACAAGAGAATGTCGTTGCACCAGGAAAAGGTTACTGGTGTCAGCAAGAAAGAACCGGGAAAACGTGCGACACTCACTAATGTGTTGAGTGAAAAATTTGACGACATGAATCTCCGGATGAAAAGTCCCGATGCATTCTCTGATAATTCCTCAGATTTTGACGATTCTCCTAATGTAGTCACAAAGATGCCCATGCTCAAGGCTTTCTCTGTTTCCGAAGATATGACTAGAAGTCCAGGAAAGTCTAGGGCACCTCCCCCAACTGTGAAGCCCAAGCCAACCAAGAAGAAGACGGAGGTGTCTATTTCTAGTATCAGTGAGATTCCCAATGGAGTCCTCAGTGATGACACCTTACCCAAGACAGAAGATGACATGAATGGCAGTGGTAGGAAGTCATCAAATCCTGTTTTTGATGTCAAGCTGCACTCTGTGCAGAAGGAATCTGTGAAGGAGACCATTGTGTCATCGAATACTTCGACACTGTCTGATGTCAGTGGCACCAGAAAGATTCCACCGGTGGTGGCTCCCAAGAAAAGCAAGAAGAAGACGATGTCATCAGAAGGAGACAAATCTGGCAATCTTCCTCCTCCAGATGATTTCCTTCTGCCGCCTCCTCTAGCTGAAAGTGAAGAAGAGAAGCGACTTTCCTTCGTCAATTTGGACCCTCCGGATGATTTTAACTTTAAACCTCAGACCACAGTTAAATTGTCCAGACTTCCTCCTCCAGTTTCACCTCCTCCCCCACAAGAGTCCATTGAGGAAGTATCAGAGTGCACAGAACCTCCTTCTCTCCCTTCTTCACCTCCCCCTCCTCCTCCAATGTCAGATCCACCTCCAAAGGAGGACGACTCCATCACTCCTGAAGTCTTTATATTTGAAGATCATATTGGAGATCCTGCTGTTGTGTCGAGTCCCATTCCAGTTCCTGGTTCCATGTCCAACCTTGGAGATCCAAATTCTCAGAGTATCAATTTGCCAAGTCCCATTCCCAGTCCAGTCAGCAAGAGGTTTTCCAATTTCTCCAGCTCTCCTCTTCCCCCTCCGGCTTTCGGAAGTCACGATTCTTCGACTGAGCAGGATGGATTTTGGATCAGCGATGAAAACAATTCCGTCGAACCCCAACCAACGCTTCCGCCATTTTCTCCTTCGGGTGATATGTTGGAGGTTTCTGAAGCCCCTCCCCCCTTGCCCAGTGAACCTCCACCTCCACTTCCTACTGAACCACCACCAGCTTTAGATTCAGATACATCAACCGAGAATGTCATCTCTCCAGCAGCAGATGTGTGTCAGAATGGGAATGTGTCTTCTTCTGATGTCCCTTCCAGTTCTGGAACCAGTCCGGTGAGTTACAATGTTTCCATGGCACCAGCAAAGGATGTTGAAGTCATCAAGGTGAAAGAGGAGGATGAACCTCCAGTGAAGATAGCAGTGGAGACTTCAACAGAACCTACAAAAGGATTTCTAGTCCCAGCAATTGAGGAGGTATAAATGTAGATGTTGACGTTAATTACTAAATTTTTTAGTTTTTCTGCGTTTTCTTCCAACTCAGTAGTTTTTTTTTTGTTATCAGTAGTCAAATTTTCAATTTCTTTTCTTTCTTTTGATTTATTATTTTTGCTAGCATTATAGCTATCAGTGCAGTTCAATAGTGATTATAATAGCCTCTTAGTTTATTTCTCCTAGTAAAATGACAAATCATTGCAGCTTCTTTTTTTCTCTCTCTATCTCTCTTTTTTTCCAACAGAAAGAACCAGAGCCTAATGTTGTTACTCCAGCAACACCTTCCCCAACGACTCCAATTCCAACCCCCACTCCAGTTCCCATGGCAACCCCAGTCCCCATGGCAACCCCAGTAGGTTACAAGAGCCTTCCTTTGAGCAAATGGAGCACAGATGATGTGTGTGAGTGGCTGAAAGACCTGGGACTGACCGACCACATAGAGAGCTTCACGGAGAATGAAATGGTGGGAGAGCATCTTTTGGACATCACGAAAGAAGACCTGAAGGAATTGGGAGTGAAGAAACTTGGACACCAAAAGACCATCTTATCAAGACTCAGCCAACTTTCTAAATAACAACTTAAAATTAGTATTTATTATATTATTATTATTATTATTATTATTATTATTATTATTATTATTATTATAATAATTATTAATAATTATTATTATTATTTTATATTATTGTTACTCTTTATTTGTGTCATCAGATTTCGTTTAATTTTTATTGCCCTACATCACTTGACTATTATGTACACATTGTAGCTAATTTTCATCCTTTCATTATTTTTATTGGCTTGAACCCACTAACTCTTTGAAATTTAGCTAGTTGCTGTCACATTTTTAAGATGAATTTTTTTTTTTTTTAAATCTAGCAAGCTCGTGTTGCTTTGGTATAAAGATGCCAGGCATTGTTTGGCTTCAATTAATATAGTTATTCAATACTTGGGTAGCCCACTGCTTAAACTATGCCATGCCATGGACAATTTAGCTATATATATATTATTGTTTGCCAGAAACTTGCTGAGAATAATAGCATTTTGATCAGTTGGTGGATCAATCTCGTGGTCTATTGGTTTGCAACAAATAATTGAGTCTGAGAAATGTTTCAAAACTTGAAGAAGTGGACTCTTAATTCATCTTGCTAAGTACTACTAAATATATACCAAAATGAGCAGCAGTCGAAGAATTGTCCACCCACTATAATCATCACTATTCACCCTATGCTGGTGGTGGCAATGCAACTGATAGTAGCATTTTTGAGAGAAAATTTGAGGATGTTTATAGCAATTCCTTCTCTTCAGCCTAGTTTATGCAGAAAAGACTAGTAACTGTTTTTATTATTGTCAGCTGCTGAGAATGACAGAATTAATCTAATATATAAAAAATACTATAAACAACTACAACAACAACATAATATAGCTAATATGTACTCACACACACACACACACATACACACACACAGTAAAAACTCTCTACAAAAAGAGTTTGGCTGCTTCCAGAGGTTATTTTGATCATTTAGCTCCATTTGTGCTGGCTGTGTAGAGAGTCAGGTGGGTGGCTTACAGAGTCTCTTTGTAGAGAGGTTGTTTGACTGTATCAGAGTTTGACTCATTTTCTAGTGTATATTAACTTTTACATGGATTGACTATTCATGTAAAAGTATAAAAAATAATATATATTCTAAACAAAATACTAGTATTATTATAATCAATTATTTTCAAGCCAAAGATTAGATAGCAAAGTATTATTTTTTTCAATTGTTCATGGAGGCTAACATTATTGGATATCATTTGTTAACAGTATCATCATTATCGTCACCACTGGGATGTCCATTACCAGATTCCTTCATCTGCTTTACTGTCTCATACTGTGGTGGTGGTGCTGAAGGATCAACATCGGTCACCATGGTTGCTTCCTCGCTATCGGAAGGCTCAAGCTTTTTCTTTGTCGACCCTTTACCTTCTGCTTGAGTATCTTCGTCCTCTGACTCGCTACTGGAGTGTCTCCTCCTTACGCTCGGATTCATGATGAGCTCGACAGACCTCCGACTTCGAGGAGACGAGGTGAAAGTGGAGCAGCGATGTTCTTTAACTTCATCTTCAGTGGTGAGATCTGTTTCCTCCTCCATTTGGAATGGAATTCTGTCTCTTGATCTTTCGCCTCTGCTCACTCGCTGATATATGTCATCATGACCCCTATACCCTGTAGTATCAGAGAAGATATTGGCATGAAGATCAGCTATTAGTCAGCATTCTATCCCATAATATTATGACCTGCATATGCAGGCTTACTCAATAGCCCTCCTCATGAACTAATTGTCTAATTGCATGAGTCAGCATACTATATGGAGAGACATCTAGCAAGCACGCGTAAGTATTTCCACTTGCCTTTGCTCGGTAAAATACTTAACAAATGTTCATGAAATGTCTTCCCATATTGAAAGATGAGCTAACATGCTTGTATTACTTGTCTTTGCAGCCATAAAGAGAAAGCCTCATTATTCAAAGGTAACTCAAGCAATTACCTCTAAAAATTCAGTGGTTAAAAACTATGTAACGAGTGTTGGAGGGTTCAATATGGAAAAATGGTGAACATTTGCGTGATGCGGAAATACTCAAGGTAAATATCCAATGTATAATAAGTATATATATACACACACATGCATGTATATGCACACATACATAATATTAGTACCTTTCATAAAGTAAAACTAGCTTAACCAGATACATTGAAGTAAAAAATAAATACATAAATAATTTTTTTTTTTGCAGATTCCATTACCTGTATCTTCTGTTTTGGTGGAATATTTGTTTGCCAAGTGGTTCTTTCTCTTCAGTACACAACAGCAGATAATGATGTTGATCATCATCAGTATGAGTTGAGAGCCTACTCCAATGGCTAGACCCATAATGAGGTAGTCTCTGTTCTGGTTATTACCCTGGGCATTGCTGGCTCCCATTCCTGCTCCTCCTGCGAATTAGGAGATATTAACAATTCTGTTTGTATGTGAGTGCAACTACTAAAACCATGGGAATACTTTATTTATTGCTATAATTTATCACCACCACCACCACCACCACCACCATCATCATCATCATCATCATCATCATAATCATCATCATAATAATAATCATCATCATCATAATAATAATCATCATCAAAGTCAAATACGTACATGCATTTGACTTGCATGTTAATAACTATTTAGCTATAAAGATAAATATTTTAATCACCATTATGCTTATGAGCCAAACATAAGTACAAACAAAGCAACAACTAAAATATGAAGAAAAAAATTCTGCTGTGTGGAGTGACATTCTTTGTTGTAGTATTGCATCTAATAATTTTACTACTGCTATGTACAGCACTGTAGTACAATATGTGCACTGGTCAAACTATTACAGAGAGAACAAAAAGGAGAAGGAAGAATATAAAGAAAGAACAAAGAGGTAAAAAACAAACAAATGAAGAGGTAGAAAACTAGTGAAGGCAGCAACTGTAAAACTAGATCCATCATTCTTTAAATCATTTTAGTTTTGCAATTCTTCTGAACTGTAAAAAATTAGCTTTTTTTAGTGTGTGAGCATCAATCAATGAGTGGGTGGGTTGATGATCCTTACCAAGTCCACAAGTTGGCTCTGATCCACTCCAAACTCCAGTTTTCTTACAAGTTCTGTTCTTATTCCCATTGAGTAGATTCATCCCTCCACTGCAGTGATATATGGCTACAGAACCACTCTTCAAACCGTTGGTCAGCAACACTTCTCCATTCAAAGGACTGAAGATTGGAGGACATGTATTGACTGGACGAACATAAAATGATCAGGAACAAAATTGACAAATATTGAATAATTTTCAACTTATACTTTATTTCAACCTACTGGGGTTGAAACATTAATTAGTACATTAAAAGTACTATAATAAACATTATATTACTACAAGCAAGTACCCCGCCACACAGTGGTGCTTGATGTACTAACTTTTGTGAATGCATAGCATATGGTATTTTTTATCCATTCTTATATCCTCTACCATTTGGCTCTTTTTTTCTCTCCTGCCACCCTTTCTTCCTGAATTCTTTCCTCTCTTCAAAATTTTCTCTTTGAATTTTGCAGTGGCGGATCAAGTAGGGTTCAACTCATTTCGTCTGAAACCTCCTTTTACCCATTGCCACACTCTCATATGTCTCTTCTTATACACAACACTTGTTGAGGCAAACTCACTTGCTAAACACATCCACCATTCACACTCCCACCATTCACACTCCCTCCATTCACACTCCCTCCATTCACACTCCCTCCATTCATACTCCCTCCATTCACACACTAACCAGCGTCGTTATTGATAGCTCTACCGACTCGTTCTGATACCACTTTACCGACCAGTTCTGATGACGCTGAACTGATCAATTCTAGTGCTGCTTTACCAGCCTGGCTCAGTCAATGTATTATTTATGAGCACAAACCATCGTCAGTTGTCGTTACTGACAGACAGGCGTACTACTATTATATAGATTATGTTATACAAGATATCGATAACTGACTCACTGTTACAGACCGGGATGTTCCCAGCCCATGTGCTGTCATTTGAGCACTTCCTTATGGCATTTCCACTGATGTGAAATCCAGGTTTGCAAGAATACTTCGCTTTCTTGGATGGTCCATTTCCAACAAAAGTCACATTCCCATTTTTAGGGCTCTTCAAAGCTTCACACCCTGTGGAAATATTCAAATTAATCTATAGGTTATAGTTAGACTCCTATATAGAGCAACTGTATAAAATATTAGTAATGTTTTGCATATTAATTAAGCATGTATTATTACACACTAATAATTTGTATGTTTCCACTAATTATTTCATCACTTTATTCTGTGATTACCATCTAATAGATATTGAATATTAGAACTTAACTAGCGTAAGCTAATCACTGGTTATTTAATTCACATAATTAGAGCAAGGAGAAGGAAGATATGTGAGGTGGCCAAAACTAGGTAATATTAAATATAAAAGTGGGAATGCGGCATATTGCTTTAATTGGAGACACTGTCTATGTTATTGTCTAGTCTACTTACCATCATCGTCCAGAATTACAACCGTTAATAGCGTTCCATTGCTACTGCTATTTCCTACCAGTTTCACTTGGCACACTTCTGGATGTTCAATGTTTGTGTCTCCAGGTATGGTAATATTAATGCACATCAAGCCTCCCGCTGACAGAACCATGTGTGGAAAGACCAGTTGAGAAATATTCTCATTGGAACCTGGTATGAATGATAAAAAAAATTTTTTTTTTAATTATTAGTTTAAGGTCTTGTTGGAGAACAGGAAACAATTTAGTGTCTTGGAAATGCCTTATATTTTATCATTAAAACAATAACAAAAAACAAAACAAAAATCAAATAAAAAAGCAAAGAAAACTAACATCAAATAACAAACAACAACAACAACATTTGAAGGTTGCTTGGATCTCTCATGTTACATTAAGAATGAAGATATAAAATCAATGAGAGTTGTTAGATTTATTATTTTACATGGGAAAAATATTGAATTCATATAATTAATATACTTGATATGGTGAAAATGGAAAGTCACCCTCTCCTGGAATAAAAATGGTAATCTCCGTCACTTACATGTATTTTGTACAAGAACAGTGAATGAAGGTAATGTAGTACAGCTGCCATCTTGCACGTCCACTTGTACACAAATCAAATGGAACTTGTCAACGTCTCCCTCCATTACTTGTATCTTTGTGAGATTATTTTTGAATTCATCGACAAAAGTTACAGTGGGATCTGAACAATAGAGTAATCGGTGAACATATCATTGCTTGCTCTATGACCACTGGAAGGCAGTGGGAAAGGAACTAAATAGACTAATTGCAGTCACTATTTTTGGAGTGACCCTCACTGCTATAACACTCAGGACATATTCCCCTCCCCCCTAAAGCTCATTATTATCTTTTCACTTGTAACTCTCAGAACTATCTCTACATAACAGCCCTCTCCCTCAAGCACTGACAAGGGGTCGGTAAGGTTAATTAGCGATAATTCCTCGAACGCTGGTCTAACTATTACATGTTTAGAATGTTGCTAGTCACATGTGAGCACTCTCATTGGCCCATTGTGTGAATCTGTTCAAGTAGCTTTGCGGCATTTAGAAGTTGCTATGCTCCAGGGTTTACCAACACAACTATTTTGTTGGTTTCTCTAGGTTTTGGCCATTAGTACGTTTAAAAACAGTTACATTAGAATATCATGAATCTGCATCATTTAGAAATCCTTGCTCTTCAGTAGTGTCCTCTCTATGCTCAGACGCCACAGCTTGATGCCCCACATCCCCACATTCCTAAGCACAGCTAATTCAAGATAACCATTAATATATACATGCAGTAGCGTAGCCAAGGAGGGTTCAGTGAAATCACCTCACAAAATAGATAAAAATACAAACTAGTAACTTATTTTGCTGGGTATTTGGTAAAGTATCATCTGATGACAGGACGCCAAGTCTAAACAATTCTTTCAAGGCATGAAATGAGGATAGTTTTGGTAGGCTAAATGTTTAGCTAGTAACTTTGGTATGTGCTTATTGAAGGCGTGTTTGTAGGATAACCTGAATACAACTAAATTAAGAGGTTCAGTAATTATCCTTAGTGAATGTTAATGGATTTTGACTTAGTGACAGCTATAGTTTTTTTGTTTTTTTTGCAAGCCTAGTTTTTGCTAGCCAATTTATCAATTAACAACTGCAGTAATAAAATTCAGGTGTGTGTAGAGTAGGGAAAGCTATGGGTTTTTTTTTCTAGTCCCATAGACTTTTGTATTGAGTTTTGGAATAGCACTTTCCTTCCGGTTATGGAGGTTACTGAGGGAATATTTTTAACAGATTTGGTGTGAGCTTTCCAATGGAGCAAACCCATGCTAGCTGCTTCAGTTCTGAAGTTATTCAAGTTTTTCTTGGCCAACTCAACTTGGACATACTATAGTAGTTATAGCAACCAGCCTGGCTTGCCAGTTTTCTGGGTTTTTACAGCTACCTTCCTCTAGTGAAGCCTTTCCAGCCAGGTTAGAGCAGCTGCTAAAATATCAGCTGGGGGTGTGGGGAGAGTTATAAGCTATTGCAAATCAAGCATATCCCAATTGTGTGATTGTTAGATCTTATTTCTTACCCTTCCAATAATGTTTTTCCCCCTAGATTTATTGTGGCAATTCTGAGTGACTCCACCTTCACTTCAGGGTTGGCTACTAAAGAAGCTTTCATTAGCACTTGCGGTCATGCCAACTCAACTTGGACATACTATAGGGTAATGAGAGTGGCAATACAGATACACCATGTGATAAGGTGAGTTATCTCACAGGTCACATACCTAAAAATAACATTGTGAAGATATCTAGCTTGGAATAAATTATACATATTATATACACTTAATGTATAAAATCCACTTGATCTAACTACATTTGCATGCAACCTGAAGATTTACAACTTACGATTGATATCTTTGATTCTAACCATAGCAAATGTTGTGTTAGTTGCATTTACAGCAAACATTGGCACTATGGAGTCACTTAGGACTAAAACACTGAAGAGTTCAGTGACTTCGACACATTGGTCCTGAATCAGCATCCAGGATTTACATGTAATATTCGATCCTGCTTGAAACTCAAACTCATGAAGAGATGGGATAAAATCCGCGGGATCTAAAAGCAAAAATATAATATTAGCATTGAATGTTTCTATACTAGCAGTACTGGAGTTAGTTAGGTCTATGTGCTTAAGTGGGAGTGGCAGCTTATTACTTAGCTACAGCTACAACAGATTCATCTTTATGCTGTTTTAACGTAAGTTCTCCTGTAGCTGACAGAATAGCCAGTTTAATGCTAATGGCTCTCAGCGTGGAGTTATAACTAAGGCTTCCAGGTTATAAAAGCAGTGGGGCAAAGGTTTGCTCATTTATTACAGCAACCAGACTTGTTTTAATACTCACACTGCATACTCAGTGTAGAACACAAAAGTTTCAGCCTCAAATTATAGAATGACACTCATGATCAATTTTTGCTTAGTACATGAAATAATATTTATGTCAAATATCAAATATAATAGCTCACACTTCAATTGTTTTAGTGTATCCTCAAAAGTAAACTATAGCCTATAGCTTTGCTTGATAGCTATGGAAATGACTTACATGGGAGTCATAAACAATCACAAGTTAGCTTTAAAAAGTGCAATTTTAATATGATTTTGGAAATACACCAGTGAAACAGTCAAACCTTTGAGATGCTCAGTTAAAGTGAAATTGTATAAGTAACTGTCAACTACTTAGTTTGCAGAATAAGGGGGTCTTTTGGTCGAAGTTTGCATCTGAGTATATAGTTTTGTATTTGCCCTAAAATGTTCTTCATTTAGTCAGCTTCTCAACACAACATGCTGGCTTTCTATCAGCAGTGAAGAATTTGAAATATTTGCAATTATATTACACTGAATTTAGTAGCAAGAGTGACAACTCACAATTAAGTCCATGGTATACTGTTAACAAGTTCTAGCTATTTTGCATCAAGTAAAATTCATAAACTCACATGTTTGCCTATTATTATTAAATGGTGCATAATAGAAATGATCATGGTTATATGATGCGACGTATTATGCTTAAAAGTGTTCATTTCTCATGTGAGAGTGTGAGGGGAGTTCAGTTTTATAAAATTCATGCTTGTTACGATGAAAACATTTCTTGCTACACCACGTACCTAAAGCTGAATAAATATGGGTTCCTACAGGAACTGTCAGAGCAAGATCTAGCACTCCATCCACTTGAAGGCAAATATCCACTGGTTCTCCCTCGACTCCCTCAAACTCCCTCATAGTGAAATGCAGCTGCACAGCTACACAATAAACGTGACAACATTAGGGATTGCATGCACAATATTATCATGGCTACCTGGCCACCTATTTGTTGTTTTTTCCCTTCACAATCTCTAATTACTTTTAACTTACAATCTGTCGAGTGTATGAATATTGTTATGGAGTTTGAAACATTCTGTCCTCCGTCAAAGATGGTAGCTGTAATTTGAAGACTTTCTGTATATTCTACTTTACCGTCCTTCAATATAAATATCGAAAAATTCATTTGTGATACATTTGGATGAAACACAAGTGGAGGGAGAAATGCTGGCATGAAATCTTGGCCACCTAAAGGAATGAAAAATGAATAGTATAAGAGCAGCAAAACAGAAAAAAGAAAAATTGAAATACATATTTTGTGTGTCTCATACTCTTATGAAGGTACGGTTGTAATCAGAAAAATTAACTTAAGAAAACATGCATGTTAGCTATTTGCTTGCACCCCATAATCACACTCCTACTTTTTGAAGAAATACAATACATAATTAGTGAAGTTTTTCCTTCCATTTGTGTCTATTTATTGTCGTGTTAAAAAAAAAAAAAAAAGTAAGCATGTTGTTGAGTCAGGTGAAAGGCATAGCCACACCAACTACGAATCAATTTCCTGAAATTAAATCAGGTAGGAGGAGCAGGTGGGGCGAGGAGGGAAGCCATATCTGACCATTATTTTGGACATACTGCTTCTGATGCCAATTGTGGTAATGAACACAGACTTTGGTAACTGTAAATAACTCATGACTCTTATTATAGCTGAATTCTTTAAGTAAACGACTATAACTTTAGATCTGCAGTTTTATGTTGTACTTAAATTTAGCCTGACCAACACAAGTAGCTACCTCCACCACTGCAATTAGTATAATAGCTAGTCTCAGCAGGTCAGACTCGTAACAACTTGAACTGTTATGTTTTAGTAGGAGCTTTGCTCTTGAGACTGCAATAAAAATAAAAGATGTGTGACGAAGATGTAAGATAGGCCCATGATAAAGATAATGTCTCGTCGGAAAGCTATGGGATATCTTGAAGAGGCAGAACAGTAAGTGTAGAATGTGGGAAAGTGACCAAGTTGGTAGCAATATCACTTCAGGTCAGATAAAGTGGTTCTATTAAATCCCTCAACTCCTCCCTCTCCCTTCCATGGTCATTACCACCACCCACTTACAAGTACGAGTTCTAATTTTTTTTTGCTGAATTACCAATTAAGATTTTGATGTCATGATCCAACCTTGTATATGCACTTAATAACCTTCTTAAAGTTTCGCAATTATTATTAAATTAGTATGTTAAAATTAATAGCGATAGTGAAAGATGAAAACTACAATTTTCTTCGGTACAAAACTCTTTTGATGTAAGGACATCATTACATAAACAAATATTATATTATATTATTTAGCACTGTCAGCGCTAGATTATAATTTGATTTATATGGCGCGTATGCATTAAACAGGATGCGAGTAATCAAGCAGTGTCCTCTACTTAGAGCACACATAGGGTCAATAATGAGATTTGCTAAATTTTTAATGAAAAAATGGATGCATTACAGAAAGTAAGAAAATATGTATACTCAGTAAATTGCTACATTGTTTCATAAACTTGCATTTGCACTTCAAAAACAGACTTTCGATGAATACCTTATAGTTACCATGTCTCTAACAGACTTGTTTCCACCCCAGCTCCCCCCCCTCCCCATTTACCTTCAGAAGTCCCATTTGTGTAGAAGTACACAGTTTCATTTGTGGTGTCAACCTTTACCAAACTAACTTCAATAATGATTTCATCTCCTTCAGTGGCATTGTCCCCAGTAAAACTAATCAGCTGCAACATGTTAGGCTGTAATGCTAATGCTGAAAGAAGAGAGGATAAATTACATTAATTAGCTGCGAAGACATTCATCAAAGTTCACAATTTTCTAACATCCTAATCTAATGTGTATTGCATGTGACTATTACAGAGTATTTCCCTATTCAGGCTTTACTTTTAAGTCTAGTCTATATTTTAATACTGCTGACTTAACATTAAATTGTCTTGTACTTCCAAAATTGAATTTTTTTTTATTTGTTAGCTACCTAACAATTTTTAGAAAAACAAACAAACAATTAATAGCTTGCTACCTCTATAATAGTTGCGTAAAACCAATCAAAAAATAAATAAATAATAAACAGCATATATTTGGGTACTGATGGGGTACCGATAGAGCTTAAATTATTCCTGATCAAGTTTGTTTTACTATTTGCTAAGTTTACTTCAAACGTAATGAGCACCAGAATTAAGTACCTTGCAGTAGCTAGTAAGAGCTTACCAGGGTGTATATAACCAGATAGAAGACAAGCACCCACCAAAAATAGCTTCATCCCGCTTGCGTACCTACGAAGGTAACCGTAGCTAAGCCGCGCTCAATATCACACCTCGAGTTCTGATAGTCGCACCTCCACAAAATGTAAATTTTGTTTCGTTTTATCTATTTTTACGGGTATCTAGTGCTAATTAGTAGGAGACCTAAACGATTTAACTTCGCACCATTGCACTAGCTAATGAATCAGAGTAACTTCACCCGAGGAACTTAGAAAAAATCAGTAATAATCGGATTAATTATTCTAGGTCGGTTCATAAGCCTTCATTGAGGTCAAGAAGTGTACTTCAATTATTACTTGATCTAATTGATGTGAATAGTCTCCCGTAGCCTTAGCGATTGGCAAAGGGTCTGGCTACGTGAGACTAACCCATTAAGCCTATATGTTTTGATGCCTGGCAGCAATGTTATAAAGACAATGCTTAGCTATACATTATTAGACTGATTATTTAGCTAACTAAATATTTAGGAAGCAGGTGAACCTTCAGCATTGATTCCTTATGAATTTTATCCTATACAGCTATACCCCTTCGCATGTTGCAATGCTGCGCTGTTTTTTCTCCTCATTTTTCTTTGCTGATTAACTCCGCAGGGAAAGGTCTGTTTCACAGCTGAATTTCACAGCTGAATTTCACAGCTGAATTTGTCCCTCTTGGGGGGGGGGGGGGGGGGGAGAGGAAGCGCGGTGCGCGGGAGCATTGAAATTACGCGGGACGAAATGATTTTGTTCCCGGTGTCACGGAAATATGGGGACCCCACAAATCGGGGACCCCCGTCCCCATAGTTGGCGGAAATATGGGGACCCCCGTCCCCATAGTTCCTGGAAATATGGGGACCCCTTTGTAAATATAGGGACCCCTATATGCGAGAGTGAAATAACTTTACTAACTAACCCCTACTATTTTTTTTGCTGGCTGGCAACGGTTAACTCAATCTGATTAGCCCTATAGTTTAATAAGGACAGCTAAAAATAAATATAACTTTTAATGAAATCCTGTGTCAATATTTCATTCATTAATAGGCTGCTTGATCTTTATAGAAAGTGTGTATTTTGTCAGTTATTGTACTAACATAAATCTAATTCACTTTAGTAAATAAAACATAATTAGAGCTAGAAATATAATGTAGATGTTTGCTGCATTGTTGATACAAACAATGAAAAAAATTTAGTTCCTGGAAATATGGGGACCCCTTTGTAAATATAGGGACCCCTATATGCGAGAGTGAAATAACTTTACTAACTAACCCCTACTATTTTTTTTGCTGGCTGGCAACGGTTAACTCAATCTGATTAGCCCTATAGTTTAATAAGGACAGCTGCATTGTTGATACAAACAATGAAAAAATTTTAGATTTCTTGATGTTGTTTTTTCATATCTAACTAATCTGTAAAACATTTTAATGTATGGATTTAGTTGGTTGAAACAATCTCTAATAAAGTTTGCTTTGCTTTTCATTGTCACTCTTTGCTAAACCTATCAGCGCAATTTACCCTGTGCATACTGTATATAGATAGACAGTAGTAAAGTTAGAAGGGGGTCTATCATTTGTAACAAACTATTAGATGACAAAATGTTATTTGATTTAAACACTCAAAGGATTAGCTATATAAGTCCAAAATTTTGGTGCTGTGCCCACACAGCCTGTTTGGTAAGGGGGACTAGGGCTCTCTGAGACTCCACATTCAGCGACCTATGTATAAATTAAGAACAAAGTTATATTGTATCTGCATAATGTGAAAAAGGTATTAATAGATAGTAATGTGTTTTACTTTATTCAGCACAAACTGACAAATCAACGTAATTATAGAAAACGGCAGTGATATGATGCATTATTCGTTGTTGCTGTCGTAGTATTTGTATGTTTATGAACAGAAAGAACAGATCCAGTTAATTTCTTCAACGCGATCGGGAATTTTGATACAACTGTCGTGATACCATTCCAGGCAATTGTCGCACTGAGCCATCTTCCCACTTTCTGGTTTTCTGCACGTACAGTATATAGGAATAATTTCTGGTGAAGTCTGCTTTGCTTTTCGTTGTGAACGAGAGCTGGGAAAAAGTGATAGGTTATTGTTCTGGATGCAGTCGTAAAGGTGCTTGCGTAGCTTTGACTGGTCATAGTTCACTTTTGATGGAGATAAACCTGTGCACAAAGTAGTTGCATAAGCAATCGAAAATAAGCCACAGTCATTGCCACCTTTCTGCTTCTGAATATTGGGAAAGTTGAGAATAATCTGTCTTGCAGGTGAACACAGAATTGCACATATTTCATTTACAGTTTTGGTGTCCGTTGCAGAGTAAGGCATACTGTCAAAAACATTGACATGGTTCTCTTGGCATCCAATATTTGAGATAGTAATCCAATGGCTTTGCCTAGTGTGCAAGATTTGCACAAATTTCCCCCTTTCCGACTTAAAAGAATCTGTGAGTCCAAGAGTTGTCATTTGTAATCCACAAACTGTTGGGTAGGATTGCTGGAGCAACACTTGAGCACAATTGATTAAAGCATCCGACAACCAATCACCTCTCAGTAGAGCTTGGAGATCAGATGTGAATAAGCCATATTCTTTTCTCCAATATAGTTGTTGTTCGCCATACTTTTCTGGAGAAGTAGATGTTAAGTTAATGGTTAGGGCTGCAGCAAATAAGGGAATGTTATTTTACATTTTTTATTATGAAATTACCGTACCAGTTTGATGCTTTTTCTTGAGATTTTCATACATAGCTAATCCAATTCAAAGAATCTATTTATCATATAGTTATGAATCATAGATATTGCAAGAGAAATATTCATGTATACGTCTATACACACATCATCCATATATATATAGTACACTTTAAAATATTATAAATTATCAAAATTCAGTCAGAAATATTGGCATCAGTGCTGCGGGCATGAGTTTTAATGTTTAGATCAGAGGATGTGACATTTTTTTTTATTCCCAATAATAGGTATATATATATATATACATGCATGTATGCATGCATATGTATTTACATATACACATATATATATACATACATACATACATACATACATACATACATACGTAAACATTTGCATGTATGCAAGCATATGTATTTACATATACACATATATATACATACATACGTAAATATTTGCATAGTATATTCATATAGATATATGTATATGTAATGTGTATAGAAATAATATATGCATTACCTTTTCTAGTAGAAGTATCATTTTGTTCAGTTTCTTTTATTGGTGGCATAAACATGACAGTCTGGGCCTGTCAATACAAAGAATAGCATACAAACAATAAACATGAAATACAAATATAAATGATGATTAGGTGGAATAATATAACTAAAGCCTAACATTGCACTTAAAAATATTTGTTACAACAAACAAGTGGATTATAAAGCTTGAATTGTTCAAGCTATTTTGTCAACTAGGTTTATTTGCTGAATAAGTTTACTATGTATTGACTAAGGTCACATGCTTTAAAACAATACTCATCTATTTTTACCAATTTTTATGACCATCCAACATCTCACCCCAATCTGAGATGAATGGCTGCATTATTACTCATAATCAATATCCAAGGACATAAAAAAAAAACTATTTATAATTTACAAAGCTAAGTTGGACACTTGGCCATGCACCTCATTTCAAATGGTCTGGCTACAGGTCTCACTCTATTTTCTTTAGTTCATGTCGTATGTTATCTTGTAGTTACCTGTTCTTGAGTGAGATCAAATGAGCTACAGATAACAAGAAGCAAAACGTTAGGTAGCATAACATCCAGAACATAGGAGACAAGCTGAAATTAAATTATTCAATATGTAAACGATTGTAAAATTTTCATCATAATAATATTATGCATACCTCAAGTGTATGATCCTTATGAATGTATTTAGAGTACAAAAACTCTAAGATGTCACTAAATTGTGCACTAGATATACAACTGATACCATTCGTCAGATTCTGCACCTTCTCTATATTATTATATCAGAAAGTTCAATTAATTACTTTTAAATTAAATGGTTCTCACTCACTTCTTTTACCACATCCAAGTTTAGAAAACTCCATCAAGCTTATGCAGCCATTCACCTATTACATTTTAAATACTATGAGGAAAACTGAAATTGCCATGACATTTTTCTTTGCTAACCTTTCCATTCACAAATTCATCCAATGAAAGATTCAAGGAGGATATTTTGGAGATAAAGTGATCTGAGTCATAATTCTTTATTTCAGTAACAGCTTTTTCTAACTGACTCTGCTTAGTTAGCTCTGTGTCCTGTATAGAATTTATTGAACTTCCATCCTGACAAGCATCATTTTCTACATCATCCTGTTCATGCTGAGAGAGTTGTTGGATATTATCGAACTATAGTATGTAAATTAAAAAATGTATTAGCACTACATATCAGCGCAAATGCAGTAAACAAGGTTGTAAAAATTACAATTTTCGAGGTATAGTTGTACAATTACCTTAGCTTTCTTTGTGTCTGTTTCATTTCTAGAACAATCGATTTCCCCACGCTTTCGGCAGACTTTCAGTCTCTTAATATTGATCTTATTTTTAAGAATTTTTCCATCATCATTTTTTAATCTGTATAATCCTTTACCTAAATTTTCTGATATAGTATAGTTGCCACGAAATAATTCTTGTAATTTTCCACCTTTTCTTCCCTTTTGGGCCGAATTTTCAAGTAAAACACTAGTACCTACTGAAAGCTCTTCAGTAACATGCTTCCTGTCATATGTCTCCTGTTGAATTTGGGAATCTTTGATTTTTTCTGTTGCTTTTTTAAAAACAGATTCACGATATACTAGTAACTCATTGACCAATTCATCACAATTTTTTCCTGATGTATGAATGGGAGGGGAAATCTCAGAATCAATTGGAAGCCTCATTTCTTTTTGAAATAATAAATAATACGGTGAATATCCAGTAGAACTTTGAAAAGATGCTCGATATCCCATAAGAACTGTGTTTATTTTCAGATCCCAATCATTTTGGTCTTCATTAATGAGTTTAGCCAAAGATCTTGTAAGTGTTTGGTTGAATCTTTCAGTGAGTCCATTGGTCTACACCATTCAAGCACACTAATGTAATTTTCATAAACTATTATAACTTACTTGTGGGTGGTATGCACTTGTAACACGATGATTAGTATTTGTCATATTATAGAGAGCAGATGAGAGCTCATTAACAAATTCCCTTCCCTGATCAGTGATTACGACTTCAGGACAGCCAAATCACTATTATGTACCAAAATAATTAGTTAAGATCATAAATAATAGAATTTACAATTTGCCTTGACTACACAATGCTTAATAAACGTTTCACATTCACTCTTGATGCAATTAGATATATAGCATGTTATCTCAGGCGGTGTCTCTCATGCAAGCTGCATTAATGTAGCACTTCTGACTTTCCTTGATTCATTTCCTTTCAAATAAATAGTCCAATATAAAACACAAAAACAACTTATCAAAGTCTGTTTCAGTAATGGCCATATAATATTTGAAATTTTCTTGTTTAAAGATTGCCAAGCTATGCAAGGCAGAAGACCTGCATGTGTATAGACTTTATCAGAGATATATCAATTTCAATAGCATAAATTCTTGGCCTTGTGGGCCTTCCAGTGCAAGTGATGTGAATGACAGTAGAGGAGGTAGTGAATATATACACACATTACAGTACAGGAAATATAGATGAAAGAGTCCAAAGTGTGAAAATTATAATTGATAGGTGTTGATAGACTGTGTATAGTTGAGGGAACCACCTGTTCTATGAGCAGAATAAGGTGTTGATAGACTGTGTATAGTTGAAGGAATTGCCCAGTTATGATTCTATTAAAAAGGTAAGGAACAAAGAGGTAAATCAAAAACAAGTACAATAATTAATATCAGGGAGGAAGAACCTGAAATAGGGATAGGAACCAGGTATATTGAAGAGGGATAACTTATAATCACATAACAATTTAACTTAAAGAGCAAGTCTTAGGCAAGGTGCCCAGCGAGTGGGTCATTTTCGGCCTCCGATTCCCCACTCGCTTCATTATACTTCATAAATTATATAGTGAAAAAATTAATATTGTGACTCACACTGTATACAAAGTAAGCAACCTGTTCTGCAGATTTATTAGGTAGAGCAGCTGCTTCTGGCCACTTTGAAAAATAATCAGTTAATGTTGCTATATATTTGTTGCCTCGAGAAGTTATGGGCAATGGCCCTATTAAATCCATTCCTACTTGACACCACAATTTTGACTTCACTGGAATTGGGTGCAGGCAACCTGTTTGTTTCACCAACTTCTTGTTGTGTTGTTGGCATTTTATACATGATTGAACCTGTTAATGAAAGTTAGGTGTGAATAAGAAAATAACTTGCTCTTAAACTTACATATTCAGCAACATCTTGAAACAAACCTGGCCAATAATATTTAGCCGACACCATATGATTAGTTCTATGAACCCCCAGATGACTGCTGTCATGAACTGAAGCTAGAATTCTCTTGTGCTTATCCACATCATCAACAACTAGTCTAAGAGAGCCACCTTAAAAATCAAATTTTAATGATTTATAGCTTAGCATAAAGTACATCATTCTAACCTTTACCACCAACATAATGCAAAGACCCTTCAACAATTTGGAAATACTTTGCTCTCTTTCGTAGAGCAAGCTTGTCTTGTTTTTGATAATTCTCTGGATATATACCTTCCTCAATGTAGTTGTATATGTCTTTATACAAAAATCTTCCTTCTTGAGCCATTTCAAAATTTAGCCACAGAGAAAAGAAGGAAGGACCCGCGCGGCACGAGGGGTCCCTATATTTACAAAGGGATCCCCATATTTCCCGTAAATATGGGGACGGGGGTCCCCGTTTTTGGGGGGGTCCCCATATTTCCGTGACACCGGAGCTAGTTTCGTTGTTAGGCAGGGTACGATATCTGCTGCGCGGAGACTGTGTGCTTTTCTGATCTATAATGGTGATGTATGTTCTTTTGGTGGTAGGACTTTCTTGTGTCACGATATCGAGTGAACGGGGTAAGCCAATTCATAAATACTTAGAAAAAAATTGTGGTACCTTCACACGGTAGCTACTAGCTAGTGAATACTCGCTTGTTTATGTGAAGCATATGTAGCTATTACATAAATATATATATATGCATAATTCAGCACCCATGTTTTTATCACTGCAGAATGGTGTAGCTAAATTTGCACTAACTATTGTAAAAACTTTCTCCTGTTATGTAAAATTTCATTGAGTATTACAGGCATAATCACAAAAATATTTCGTATTATGTCCTTTTTACTTACTATTGTTTTATATCTATAGTTGCTATATTGTGTAAAATCTATAGTATTGGCTCAGCAAAATGTATATAAAAGAGAAGTCTTGTTAACCACCCGTTCTTGGAAAACTTCTGGTAACTTTTGCCAGATTTGTGTGAAGGAAAGCAATTAATTTTGTTTTGTGAAGTCGTAGACCTCCTGCGTGATATCTATTGAGCACATAATCACAAATAAAGCGCAGCAAGCTGGGAGTTGAATAAATGCAGTTAATGCGTAAGTGTGAGGCCAAGCCCTGCTTTATCCTGCATGCTGGCTGGCCCTGAACACTTGAACTTGTGTGTGCAGTTGTTTACAGACTGACGGGCGTGCCTACCCTGAACACTTGAACTTGTGTGTGCAAACATTTTGAATTTTGGACTGTGTTATGGTTTTTTTCACTGCAGGGAAACTAAAAGCTCTACAAAGTTCATTTTTTGTATGGAGATATATTAAGGCTATGTTAATAGGTTCATCAAATTAATTTGTGGTTTTGTGGTTACATGTGTGATAGGTGGCACCTTGAAGTGGCTGAATTTCATCATTTTCAAAATTTGATGTGTTTAGGCCAGGAAAAAGACAATTTTATACTTGGACCTTTCTCACTTAGCACATATGAAATATGGCCTGTCAAGTTTATAGGAAAAATAAATTGGTGCACCAAATTTATTTCATTATTCAAAAATTTCAAAATTTATGGCCAAAATGTAGCAAAAAAGTGCCAAAAGTGTTTAGGCCAATATTTCTTTGTTTTTATACTTGGATATTCTGGAATGGTTTCACAAAATTTTGGAAGAAGTTATCAGATGTTCTCCCCATATTATGCCCCTCCCATTTATGCGTGGTTATTTGCAGTGTAATTTCATTGTCATTGATTGAATCACATGTCAACTTTGAACTGGCACATTTCATTATTTATCTCTGTGTACTGGCCACACCCATGACCACACCTTTTCCTGGCCTGACCACTAAAATGGAGCTTCCTCCGGCCCTGCATGCTAGAGGCCTAGCAGTAAAATTGTCATGGGAGAGGCAAAAATAGTTGTTCTTATAAGTTAAAACTATTTATGCCTTGATTGGAAAATAAGGGCACAAGGTTTCATAGTGGGTGTGGTTTTGTGTAAATCTGAGCGAGGAGATCGCCTATCAGCCTCACCATGTGCTAGGTCTATGCATACCAATAAATTTAAGTTTAATGGAAAGTAAGCTTTATAGATTACATGTCCAATAACAATTGGTTGTTAAGTTTTTTTTTAATCTAGAAAAAATCCAACTAACCAACAAATATTTTTGAATTTTTCGATCAAATTCATAAAAAATGTTTCTCAACAGACATATTGCTTATCTGAGCTATACTTTATATATTACAAGTATTAGCATGATTGATTCCGATAAGTTCTAGTTGAGTGAGGATTAATCTATATAATATGATACACTTTGTCTCTCAGTAACGACAATAACAGTATGTGTATTGATTTCATGAATAATTCATCAGCTGAGCCGAGTTGGCAAAATGTTATCAGTAAAAACAATGGTATAGTGTGTGTGTATATTCATGATAAAGCTGTGCCGGTTTGATGAGGACAACGGTGCGTGTGTGTATATTATATATATATATATGTATATTATATATATATATATATGTATAATATATATATATATAGAGAGAGAGAGAGAGCTGTCATCAGGACAACTGTGTGTGTTTTTCATTCTGTGGCAGGGTACTTGCTAGTCTATCATAATTTTTATTGTTACAATCATACCATATCTGTTGTATGTACTTACTGCTAGTTTCACTTCAAATTGAGGGAGCTGGACAAACTAGAACAGTGTTAGAATCAGTTGGCACAACTGAAGTATGTGTGACTATTAGAAATGCAATGGCTAATGATTCTGCCGCCTTCAATATTCAGACAATAACACATCAAACCAATCGTAAGTGCTGGGCTTGTGGAAAGAATGGGGTGGTCAGGTTTCAGATGTACCAACTTTGAGCGTGCTCATGGGCATGGGTGGGATTGAGATGGGTGCGATAATCTTCTGGTCCGGTTCCTTTGGCTTCAATAGTAACGCCACAAATGTGGTGGAATAAGAAGTTGCGTTTTCCTCCTATACCTTGGGCGATAAAAATATTTATGTCACATAATGAAGATCTATATGAGGGTTGACCAACAGTGGTAGCTACTAAAAAAATTTAATTGTAAAAAATGTAATAGCACTAGACCAAATACATGAATAATGTGCATTTGCTATAGTATTGCTAACATAGGTAGCATGGAAAATTGTATTATTCAGAATTAGCATTACTTGTACAGTTAGAAATTTCACTCAGTGGGGGCCTTGCGAAAATGTTCTTGAATCACTCGTGTTATTAACCCTGAAATATCTTGCTATTATAACTTCACACATGTATATAGCTACGTTGGTGTACTCCTTTATAGGATATAGTAATAATAAATTTATCAATATTCAATGAAGTATTTTAATAGAGGTAATGATCAATATCATGATAATCATCATAATTGTCAAGTGTTCTTTCTGTCTCCTTTTATTTACCATGTTTATTTATGTATTTTTCAGCTGAGATATATTTTGAGCGGTTGAATGTTGCCCGAACATTGACCAACATGTTGACACGGATGTGTGTGAATGTGACAATTGTGCAGAATGGAATAGAAACTGGAAATGGACTTGTATCATTCACAGTAGTTCTAGCACATCTTGAAGCATCTGGAGCACTGACTCCAGATGATGCTAATAATGCTGCTGCTCTTGCTATTGCTATAATGGACACTGATGGTAAGTGATTTGTTAGGTAAAGTATAGTCACAAGCAAGATTTTCATGGAAGTTGTAGTTATTTCATAGCTATGTGACCTCTGTGTAAATCTGAACATAAAATTTTCAATGTGTTATTGGAATCCAGACATGCGAGGATCCAATGAGACTCGTGAACTTCATGGAATCTGTGTCAATTTAGCCTCATTTTATTCCTACATTAACTACTAGCAGAATTAGTAAAACTTACTTAGCACAATTAACTGTATTATGCTTGAGGTGAGATTGATAGTACATTGTTACTATTCATTTGTAGCTCTTGGCTATACATTTTTGATATTCTATTATAGCAGAAAATGAAGGAGTAAATTACTATTTAGTTAGTATGTAAAGGTGTGCAATAGATATTTTTGCAAGTACCTGGGACAAATCCCACGATAAATTGCGCACAGAATTGCAATTATATTTTGTGGAATATTTTGTTAGTCATGGCAGTCAGGCAACAACTTACTGAGAAGAATAGTACTTAAGCACTATTATAGAAGAATGGTACTTAAGCACTATTATAGAAGTATTTTGACTAGCTCACCAGTGAAAGCAGTTACAACATTCCGGTGAAGAATCCAATTGGTCAAGTAAGTGGCTATTCCTTAGAGTAAAAGCTGACAACAGTCTCAGCCATTTTCTGCTTAAAAACATTTGATTATTTTGGAGTAAGGTTAGATAAGGAATAGAAGAGAGGAAAATAATAAAATATTATTATGAAAAATAGCAGCTAGAAATCCACACTGCAATATTTTTACAATATCGTCTTGCAATAAGAAAATAACCAATAATCATCCAAATTTTATGCTAGTGTTTTTCTGAATCTTACCTGAGTAGTAATTGGCGAGCGAGCGAGACACTATCAGGGGTAACTCAATTGAAAATCGGGGATATTTGTTTATTAATAGTACGGTGCGTAAGTTGCCCATTCAAAAATGTATGGGAAAAAGCACTGTTCAATTGAAATCGCACGGGGAAAGTGAAATAGCGCGTAACTAATTGAAATACCTCGGTAACTAAGTGGAAACTAAGTGAAATACCACGGTAGCTAAGTGAAATAGCACGGGAAGTGCGCACGCGTGCAGAGTTAACCTTGGAAATGTACAGTTCGAGTAGTTTCTAGTTGGAGACAATGTCATTCTTTACCGCAAGACGCTCTATTGGTATTATATGGAATGTTTTTCAAACAGATTAGGAGGAGCCGCAGGTTGAAAACGAAGTTCCAGCGGAAGCGAATCCTGAAGTAAGGAGATAGTGAGTGAACGATATAGTATAGCTACAATTGAAAAGCTTGCCTACTATTAGCAAGTGATAGCACGGGTAACCTGTGCTATTAAGGGTCAATAGCACTCGTAAAGCAATTGAAATAGCACGAGGTGAAGCCTCGTGCTATTTCAATCGCATTACTCATGCTATTAATCCCGAATAGCATGGTTACCAGTGCTATTATTCGTACATATATGTGGGGATGTACGTATGTCATTTGTACTTTGACCTTCGTGTATTTTTGTGTTAGTTCAGTGGTCGACCCCGTCCCAAACTTCACTAAACAGAATCCTCTGGTTTATCGATTATTACCCGTATCACCCTAGAAATTGAATTTGTTTATCGTTTTAAATTCTTTTGCAGGTACGGTTAAAACTTGAAAACCTACCGGAGTTTCATTTCTATTCGAGTTTGTGGTGATGGTAATTCAATGCGCTATTTGTCAGGTTATAAGCTGTACGCAACAGTATTTACTTGAAAATTCATTGTCCACTAGACTAACCACGAAGGTAAGTCTTGTGTAGGTATGTCCAGTTGTGTGAATGTATTGTGGGTTACAGCTACTACTTAGCTAAAGAATATCACAAAGAAAACATTTCAATAATGTGTATTATTTGTTGCTGTTTTTTTCATTGAAGTCCTTTACCGTATAAACGTAATTTAAAAACTCGACATTATTTTTAGTAGCTTTGAGTGTTAGAAGTTAAAATCAATCAGGCTCGCTCGCCATTTGTTTTCAAGCACATCACTAGTATCTTGCCATATTATGGAATTGTTTTATTATGATCTTAAAATGTGAGCTCAGGTTATATTGTTTGCCGGTATAATTATATTTTAACATTAAAACTTTATTTTAAGACCCCAGTATGCAGCTACACCTCATTGTTAGTAGCAAAAATTATGTCATCCTGGTGCAAAGCATCCATTCTTGTGCTAAGTTGGTGTAATTCAACCCTACCATTTCTCAGTTGTATATATTGGAATCAATCCGTCTAGCTAATATTAATATTGAGAAGTTGAATGCAACCAAAGTTAATTAAGCCACAAATTAATAAGCAATTAGTAATGAATGGTTGGTATGTTTTGCAGAAGTAGTTGTTGGATTTGATGAACCACTGTATCAATTTGAGGAGGGAAACTTGACAAGAATTTGCGTAGAACTAGTCACTGGTCAGATTTTGCCTGGTTTACAATTACCATTCGAAGTTATATTCAATCCAATAATTGGTAAGAATTCCTCCTAATGCATTTATTTCATGAAGGAAATATTTGGCAAGTGAGTAGAGTGAGAGAGACACTATAGGTTAAAACTTCATTCATTCATTCGTTCATTTGCTGGTTCCTTCGTTTGTTTGATTGTTTATTTGATCATTCATTCATTCTCTCATTCATTCATTCATTCATTCATTAATCCATTCATTCATTAATTCATTCACTTGTTTCTGTGTTCATTCGTTTGTTCAGTAATTCATTGATATATTTGTTTTTATTGTGGTACATCATCAATTTATAGTAAGTGATGTTTTTTTCCAGTTTTTAGGGTTATCTAACAATTTTTGAGTGTACATGATTTCTTTAAAAACTTTTAAAGTCACATAAAGACACAGAACACTTGGTAAGCTTGGGAAAATACTAGCAATATGGTATTTAATTTTCTACACTTCAGGAAACTTTATAGTACAACTGCTAACCCTTCAAACTTAGTGGTAAAGAGGTATAGGGAAAATTCAGTATATAAGTATATACTCAGCTGAAATGTGTGCTTGTGAACCACTCTTATTATTGTTGTCTAGGCTAGCTCACAAACACGATATAGTATATTATATATATATATATATATATAATATATATATATATATATATATATATATAGCTACACATATAATATATAGTACCTATTACTTGAGTCAGAGTGTGATATGGTGAAATATTTCAAGAGCAGGCTAATATGTTTTCAAAAGCCAGAGGCAGAGTGAAAATAAAGCCTGAGAGTGAAATATTCTGCCATCACTCTGAGAGAGAGTGTAATATGTGATGGTTTATTTTCTACCATAGATATCTTCACTACTGTAGTTTGTACTAGGACCTTAACTCACATGGTATAAAGTTGGCTGCAGGGGTTCCACAAACCCCCAGCCAATTATTTTAGCATCTGTTCTAACCAGGTTGAGTAGGCTACACCTGAAGAAGGTAACTGTAAAAACCTGGGAAAAGTGTTGAGCTTGACAGTTGCTATAACTACAAGGGTAATGAGCTTGCCAATACAGCATGAAATAACAAGAGTGAAATATCTTGAGTTATTTCACGGGTCATGTACCTAAAAATATCGTTGTGAAGATATCTAGGGTGTAATAAATATAAGATATAAGATATATGTGACCGTCTACCGGAAAACCGGGCACAACGCGGCGTGCGTAAATATCGAGAAAAGATCGATCGATTTCTTAAAAATGTATTGTTTCAAGCCGACGGAAGGGAACGGTTAAGTCTATTATAGTGGGAACGACTTAAGCTACGACGATAAAACTTGGAGAGCTCAATATCTGGACACCGACAACTCTGTAAGTGCAAAAAAATTTTTTTCGAAGGGTGCCGCGTTGTGCCCGGTTTTCCTGTAGACGGTCACATATATATATATATATATATATATATTTATAATATTTATATTTGTCAAAAGCAATGAAGAAATGTTTAGCTGAGAATTTTTTTAATCAGGCACCAGCTCAGAACATGCCAACTAAATTAATTGGTTCTTCTCAATCTAGTTGTTGTTGTTTTTTATTAATAATTTCACACTCGGTAAGCTCTGTGTGATACTGTATATTTACTTAGTCCAATTATAATTGTCTACATCTTTTTTTACTGGAAATGTATGCATGCAATTTTTTTTTATTACTTTCTTGTGATGATATAGATGGTGGACTTACATCTGGGAATAAAAGGTTTATGGTTTCAAATTCATCTCAGCTGAGTTGTCATAACTTTGCAGCAAGTTTATTGGGGGATGCAATTATTGACAGCAACAGAGTACAAACAGTCACTCTATCATCCACAAACATTATGGTGCAGTATAGTAGGAAGTCAAGTATTGTGGAAGTAATGGATACCAACTGTAAGATAGTGAAATAAAAATAAACACCCCTTTTGTTAAGCACCAAAGGTGTGAAGTCACAGCACTATAATACACAAGCTAGGTATTATAGAATCATTTCTCAGACCTAAAACATAATTTAATTTCCTGAAAAAAGAGTCCATTGACTACCAACAAAATCCATATACTGTGTTGATAATTAGATGACAAAGAATTGAAAAGCATGTAGAGTTTAACAAACTAGTCTTCAACGTGTTATACACTAAGTTAAGATTTAGTTATGGTTATCAATGGACTCATTTCCGGCAGTGTTATTTGGTGCGTACATAATTAGGTATCAGTATGTTGATATGTCATGTGCAGTGAAAATGTTAGATGCAAATGTTATCTTCGTAAGAAAAGCTAAGCATGCAAGTGACACTCACTAGTGGTTTCAGCACAAAATTCCAATTCCAGCACTTGATAAACTACTGAGCATAAAGCAAAACTACCGTAGGTGGCAAGAAATTATTTGGTCACATGATTATGATATATAGGGGCATCACCCACAAAAACGTATCATACAGCCAAATAATGACTAGCTTTTTCTGGAAAAACAAGTAAAAGAAACAACAAAAATACTCATGTATAATTATATAGCTTACAAACAATAATGTGGGACAAATTAAGCACACCAACTAGTTATATAGATAGGCTTATGTCTCGAGCTAAGTATGTGCTCAAGCATACTACTACTACTACTGCTACTATACTACTAACACTACTACATCACCTACTACTACTATTTCTACTACTAGAATATGGTTCCCATTGAAGTCAGCAGAGCAAACTAAGGGGCTAGGATAAAAGAAAAGCTATAGCTATAAAATATTGTAAGTTAGCTAATGTAGTTTTGACATAAAATAGCTACTACATATCTTACCTACTCTACAGTAGAAGCTGTTTTAGCTCCTTTCCAGTCTTTTTAATTTATTTTGTCTCTTTTTCTTTTGTTGTTTGGGCAACTCTGTGCACCCATTTTCTAGCATTTTTAACTCCCCTAGCTATTTCTTTTCTGCTGATCCATTCTATGTGCACAAATACCCCACAATAAACTGTAGCTAAATATTGCCAAGGGAACTTTATAACTCGCGCAAGCACATTAATAGGGAAGGATACACGTATGACTGCTGTAACAAAAAGGGTCCACGTATTACGCTAATTGAAATGAAGACATCGATATGTATGTACAGATATTATATCCTAAAGTCATTAATATACAGTTCGTTCGTTTCGCTCACTCCACTCAACTGTTACTACAGCAACTACTACTACTAGTACTACTGCTAGTGGTGTGCTTCAGCACAAATGGCGAGGAAGCTAACCTAGCTTAAGTTCAGGTGATTGGAAATCTGCTTCATGTAACTTGTTTTTCAAAGCCAGCAACTAATGTGGTCAACAGGTTCATTACTTTGTGTTATTTTATTAAGACGCTTTACCAACTTATGTAATTTGGTACAGGCGAAAAAATAAATAAGCAAAAAAAAAAAAACACCACGGATTCTCGATTGTGTAACCACTGTAAGTGTCTTGCTCACTTCGCTCGCTCGCCAATTACTATTACTACTATTACTACATTGAATATTAATAAAACCATTAATGCAAATAATGAAAATAATAACGTATTGTTCCATTGACCTTGTTGTTATTTCTATACAGTTGCTACCTTAGTCTTGGCTAATGGAACATCCATTGATGTTGTAGAAGGCAACACTTCTATGACAAATCTGACCTTTTGCTACAACCTTGTTAGTGTAGAAGGAGGCTTGAGAAGAGATATTAGAGTACGTATCTTTGCTGAAAATAAAACCGCCACATGTACGTAACATTTATAGACAATTAATATTATTGTAATGAAATTATTTATTTGATAATACAGTAGAAAACCAAGACTATTTAGCTTTGATGAAGACACATATCATATCAAATGGGACTACTATTTCGAGTTTTGTAGCTTCTGATTATTGCGTCAAAGTGACCATTGTTGGTGACTATATGATAGAACAAAATGAAATTTTTATCATCAAATTTGATGCCTCTCCGGATTTTTTTCAAGGACCAGATAGTATTGAGATAACTGTATTGAATGATGATGATGGTATGTGATAAGAAAGTAAATATGTATGCAAGTCAGTGAGTAATTACTAAAGTATGTAGATTATAAGTACCATTAACAACAACAGTAGCTAATAATAAGTATATGTGAAGTAAGTAAAGTGAGGTGAGACATTATTATAGTACTATCAAGTACCCCACCACACAGTAGCACTTGATGTATTGCAAAATAAGAATGCAGTAGCATAAGTTACTTTTACCATTGGTTAAGGTTACATCAGTTTCCCTCTCCTGCTCTCTTTTACCCTGAACTATCTTAGTTTTTCTTCCTTTCTTCAGCTCTTTCTTCTTGAGTCATGGAGTCCTTTCCCTCCTTTGTCTGTCTCTCCTGTTTCTGAATCTCTCTGTCCTTCTATCATGATTTTGGACTTAGGCTTTGAAAACTTTTACCTTCTCTTACGTACTTTCGCTTTCCTTTTTGAAACCTACACCACCTTTCCTCACTGATTCCACCCGTTTTTTTTATAGTTATAATTAATCACCTTTTTGCCTTCTCTTTGGTACTTTCACCTTCCTTTTTGAAACCTACAACTCTTCCACTGCCAATTCCACCCGCTTTTTAGTTACAATAATCACCTTCTACTGAATGTGACCACACTTTACCCATTCAAATAATGATATGCTTTACCAAACTGTTAATATAATACCATCATTGTCATTGTCATTACTGATGCACAAGCATATTATTAGCAGAAAAAGTCAAGCAAATGTCAGCATGCATGTATATACATAGTAAGATACAACAGGCTTGTCAATAGCTATAGCTATGAGTTATGTGTTATATATGCACCTTATGAAAGATGACACTATTTCTCTGATCATATTAAAAGCAACGGACTTCTTTTAGCCATTAAGAGATAAATACAGCTGGATTGCTTCAATGTCACTGAAGTCAATTATATCTCTCTCCAAGATGCTGTTTAAAAGTGAATGGACTTTGACTTAAATATTGCTATACATTAAATTTAATAAACACCAGAGGTGGGAAACTATAAAATTTGTAACATGGCTTATACTAAGAGTGAGTATGAAGACAACATTTCTTCTTTCCTGTTCTTTTTGAGGTCATTTTCTCTCAAAACTTAATGTTTGTTTGAAAATGGTTTTTAATCTGTCACATGCTCCACCAATATGCCACATATGTTAATATAGATACAAATATCATGCATATATATATCTGTATAGTTATATAATATAATGACAGGCTCTATATAATTATCACACAGTTAAGAATTAGTACATCAGTGAATGAATTAATTTATATTATGGTGACCCTATATGGTGACCCAGTGAATTGATATCATATAGTGTTACTTTTATTTGTAGCTGTGATTTGCAAGGAACTAAGTTTAGATAATGGTATGGTGGTTGTATCATCATCAAGAGTGGGTGTCATTGTGGAAGGAAGCATGGCAACACACTCCTGTAATGCGAACTTCATACTTAATGGAAGTGTTATTCGCATATGCCAAAGCAATGGATTATGGTCTGCATCAGCTCCAATCTGCTTGTGTGAGTAAAACTAAGGATTAGTCATATCCTAAATGAGTGATAAGTGATTACTTTTGTATGAAATGAAGTGAATCGATGACTTTGTCCCCAAAAATTAAACATCAATGATTTTACTCCATGGTTTAAACATCAGCAATTACAATTTTTTTACCTAAGAAATAAATCTAATGCTGCATCCACACAATGATGCTTAACAAAAACAACAACAACAAACAAGGTATTTACTTGTATTTGGAATAATAATTTTATCTGTACAGTAATTTTTTTTACTCACATGTTGTCCAAATAGTAATAATTACAGTTGTTGTTTGTCTTCAATAAGCTTGATAAAGTGGACTAATTATTTGGACCTTGTGCAACTGAGCTTCAAATTACATGAGTAGCATTTTACTAATGAAATAAAATATATTTATTGAATAGTAATAAGTATAGAAATATTTGAATTTTCATTACAGTAATAACATGTCCTACTTTGGTTGGTCCAACTAATGGTACTGTTGTACAAAATGGGACAGCAGCAGGCTCAACTGCAACTTATTACTGCAATGATGGATTTACTTTGGCTGACGAATCTAGCAGTGAGCCCCGGCGTGTGTGTTCATCTAATGGCACATGGACAGGCACAGAGCCAACTTGTAGCCGTAAGTCTATAAATTCAACAAATGCGGTAAATCCTGTTGTGGTTCATTAATCTAAAATCAAGTACATGTAGGCCTATAGTGTGCTGCCACCAGAACTCTGCATCAGTTTGCTAACCATTGAATCTATAAATAAAAAAAAATAAAAAAAACCTGCTTCCATGCTCAAGCCAGCCAAGCTAAGAACATAACAAGGATTCTAGTGGAGTTGTGCACAGACTCTAATGTGTAATAAATTTTTTGAACATAAATATTGGATTCACAAAAGATAGTCGTTAGACTTAAAGTTGACAAGCTGTGCAAGCTACAGGATATTTGAAAGTGTCATCAACTCAGCTGGCATTTTACAGGGTACATATCAGGCAGGTCATTTCTAAGGAAAGGGATTGGTGTGTCAAAAGGAGTGCATGTGGAAGCTTAACTGTGAGGTGAGATAGCTAGTGTATAGGTTAGGCCTGCAGTGCTTAGTGTTGTGAAAGGTGAAGCAAAGCTAAAAATTATATTCCCTCCTTTAATAGCATTATAGCAGAAAGTTAATTGCAATGAAGCTATTTGAGGTGCTACATACTATAATTAAACCACCTTCAAGTTTTATCTACATGACATATTTTTAAATAGTTTATGAAACAACCTATGAAATAGCATAATTTAATTTCATATTAATTTGGACACTCTGAAAGCATATAGATACTATGTACATATATTGTTTAAAGATTTTTTTTTTTTTTGCATATTGTTTTTTTTTTAGTTTTTATAGAAGCTACTACTGACACAACTGGTGAAGCAGAATCCACAAGTATAGCCACTATGTTATTGTTGGTTTCAAGTTTTAGCTTTGTCACAATTCTCACTTAGGTAGCTAGTTAACCTTTTTAAATAAATTAGATATTGCATCACTTGTAAAAATATTTGTGTGTTGTATGTATAATTAATGTATAAATTTGTGATTGGTATAGCTGTACATAAGCATTTTTAATTGCAATGAAGACAAATGTAGATTTAAAAAATTTGTTTATACTCTTTAGCTATATTAATCCCAACATGTTCCAAACTTGATAATTTGACAATAATTGCTTGGCATTCAAACTGAGACCTGCCCAAACTTCCCACATTATGGTGATTAATTCTAATCAAAGCAGAGGCTAGCTTATCTTAGTGAGTTTGAAATCATGTAGCTTTATATATATAATACTTATTACATAAGTCAGAATGTGATATGGTGAAATATTTCATGAGTAGGCTAATTGGCGAGTGAGCGAAGCAAGTGAGATACTATCAGGATAACACAATTGAAAATCGGGGATATTTGTTTGTTTATATAATATAATATGTGTGGACATACATATGTCATTTTGTACTTTGACCCTCGCATTTTTGTGTTTGCTTCGTGGTCTACCCCTTCCCGTACCTCCACTAAACAGAATCTTTCAGTTTAGTGATCCTGTACCATTCAAATAAATTGTTTACCCCTTTCATATTAGTTTTTTTAATAAATAAATAAATAAATTTATTGTGTACTGAATCTGCCTATTGGGTGCCTTTACATAGAAAATGTATTGAATTGGAATGTATCTTGTGCCCTCAATATTCCGCAGTAAAGGGGAAGTCCGGAGTTATTGTGTTGGGTTATTGTGTCCCCCTAAGCTTCATTTTTATGCTTATTGCATCCCCTGAGAATCTGCTAATTCTATAATCCCATTCTGTGCCAATTACATTAATTTGGTTAAATAAAATAGCTTCATATGAATGCAGAGACTTTTTATTACTAGCTATGAGAGTGCTCGGTTCATACAGACTACTGCTTGCACTCCGTAAGAAGTCTGTCTAATTCTTTGGGTGAAATATTCTTAATTTTTCGCTTTTCATTTATCCCTTTGCACGAACTATAGCTACCACGTTCTCAAGTAGGGTAATGTTTTATTTTGAGTATTACAGATTTTTTTTGCTCTCTAAAAACTTCCATAATTCCTCATTGTCAAGACCAACTGATCGTTCACTCTCAATGCTACAAGATGGCGGCCCTTCTTGCCTTTCACATTCCCTTTCTACTCCACCTTGAGTATTAGAGAAAAGATTTTCAATGACTTCATCAGAATAAAAAAAATTGAAAGACTTCTTGACAGCATCCATTACATTAGCCACTCGGTTTCTATGCCATTCACACATGACCAGTACACAATAAATTGATTAATCAGTGGATACTGCAGGAATATCACTCGTCTGTCAGTGGCATTTACACTTGTGCCTGCGACACTCGTGCAAATGCTAGCCGACAGACTCGTGATATTCTGCAGTATTCAATGATTAATATATATATATATAGTATTTATTACATGAGTCAGAGTGTGATATGGTGAAATATTTCATGAGCAGGCTTATTTATTTTCACGAGCCAAAGGCGAGTGAAAATAAAGCCTGAGAGTCTGACGAGTTTTCCCATTCAAAATTGTATGGGAAAAATCGCTGTTCAATTGAAATCGCACGGGGAAAGTGAAATAGCGAGTAACTAATTGAAATACCTCAGTAACTAAGTGGAAACTAAGTGAAATACCACGGTAGCTAAGTGAAATAGCATGGGTAAGTGCGAATTAACCTTGGAAATGTACAGTTCGAGTAGTTTCTAGTTGGAGACAATGTCATTCTTTACCGCAGAAGCTCTACCGGTATTAGACGGAATGTTTTTCAACAGATTAGGAGGAGCCGCAGGTTGAAAACGAAGTTCCAGCGGAAGCTAATCCTGAAGTAAGGAGATAGTGAGTGAACGATATAATATAGCTACAATTGCAAATGACTTTTTAAAAAGCTCGCCTACTATTAGCGAGTGATAGCAAGGGTAACCTGTGCTATTAGGGGTCAATAGCACTCGTAAAGCAATTGAAATAGCACTCCGCTTCACCTCGTTCTATTTCAATCGCGTTACTCGTGCTATTAATCCCAAATAGCACGGTTACCCGTGCTATTACTCATACTAATAAGTGATGAATGTAGTTTTGAAACACTGAATTATTTATTAATAAGTAACATTAGAACATTTCATCTCTATAGAATGCTTAATTTTTTCAAACTTGAGTAAGTTGAACAATTCATTTAGCTCAAGATGGCCCTTAAAGTAATGCAATATGATGTGTGTTCAATACAGAGAAGGTTCCAGCATTGGAAATGCAGGTGGCCCCAGTGGGCATGGAGTACTCCATGATAGAAGATGAGGAAACAGATGAAGCTGATAAAGGAGAAGATTCTGTGGCTGCCCCTGGTGGTGCTGAAATTGCAGCTTCCCTTCTTAGGCACTGGTCTTCCGGGAGGGGGGGGGGGGGGGGGGGGGGCATCACAAACGTTGCAGGGATATCAGGGAGGAGTTTGGTGTGCTGGTTGACTGTATCTGTATAATTGTGGCAGCTGCTAGCTACATCGTCCGCTACCACACTGGTTCACGTTTCTCCTGAACTATATTCAGAACTAACCTTTGAGCATTGCCACACTCATCTTTCTTTTTAGTCACATGGTGTGGGTAGATGGCTATAAAATCAATGTAGTCACTCCACCCAGTTTCAGTTTATAGGGTTAAGTAGTACCAGTTGCCAGTCTCTACCAACAGACCAGTGCTGTCAGAACACCTATTCTCCTGAAACACCACCCCTTCCAGAGAGGAGCCATAATTAGTGGATTAAAAAGGTTTAATTGTCACAATTATCAAGTTCAAAATGTGAAGGTCTTGGAAGTCATGGGTTGTCATAGCTCAGTGGCTAGAGCATGGCTAAACCCAGGGGTCCTGGGTTCGATTCCCCAGCGACAACGAGATTCCCCCCCCCCCCCCTCCACATTTTCCCTTTGGTTCTCTCTAGACCCCTTTAAGTGAGAAAGTTTCAATCTGGTTTATATAAAGGGTCAGAACTTGATCTACAGTCCCGCAGTTCTTATCAAAAAACTCATTTCATTGGTTAATCAAATCATGTGACCAATTATAGCGCCGCACGTGACCAATTATAGCGCCGCGCGAGGGCTAGGGCTAGGGCTAGGGGACCAATCAGAAGAATTCTTTGATAAGAACTGCGGGATGGCTCAACTTGATAGCTAACCAGGTAAGACTTGCAATGTTTCACAGGCACGATCTTTTATATACCTTGGTAATACTGTTCGTTAGGTATAAAAGGTTTTGCAAGTCAAGACATGTCAGCTATTTAATGTGCAAGGCTTTGGTCATACAGCTCTAAAGGCAAGATTTTCCAGTTACTGTTTAAATATGAGAAACTTGTAGGTGCCAGTAAGTCTAGTATTAGCTATATCTTAAGTACTCTTAGTCAACAAGTACCTTAAAAATAGTAACCATAACCTCATAAAAATATTTTGTCTTATACAGACACTTGAATACGTTTTATTTTAATTAAATACATTATATTATTTGAAGTAGAAAATGAAGCGGAGGGAAAAAATGACATCAAAGAATGAAAGGTCTGAATAAAAAATAAATAAAGTTCTAAACATGGTTTAAAAAGTTCAAGTATTTCCTTGTAGGGAGCTTGTGAAGGTGAATCTGGATGTCTGATAATTAGATACTGTAACAAAACAACAACAACAAAAATAAATAAATGAATAAATAAATAAATAAAAAAAACAACAAAGACTGAATTGCCATTACCAAGTCCATTGCTACTACATTTTCTATCTACATTGCTATTTTATATTATGTAGAAAACGACATTTTTTTGTTACACAATTTAATCTATGATGTCTTTAACTGACCAGGTTTGAATAATGATGCCAAGCATTGAAACCAGAGTAATCAATACGACAGCTGCATTTGGAATAGCATGTGTTGCTCCATCTGTAACAGAATTCCAAACAATGTGATGTAAATACTCGAATGCAGAAACAGTTATTTTAATCACATAGCCAAAAACTAAGCAAAAAAACAACTTTTTTAAACCCTATTATATGCTATCACATTTGATTGCCACAATTCTGAGTGCTATCTCAAACCTATTTGCACAAAATAGTAACTTAATACTATTGTAAGAGAGAGCATAGCTACTCTACTTTAAAAAGGCAGAGGAGACAAGGTGGAAAGAAGGGGAGAGAAGGGTGAAAGAGCAAGGGAAACAAAAGGGAGAGGAGGGGAGGGAGGGGAAGAGAAGGGAGAGAGAAAGAAGATCAAGAGAAAATGAAGGGATAAAGAAGAGAGAAGACATATATGCCCAAGGTTGCCTATACTAGTCAGGATCCCTGGGAGTAAGGGGGAAATAAAAGGTAGAGGAAAGATGGGGAAAAAGGAAGGAATATAAGATTTTCCCACCAGAGCACTTCAAAGTAAATAATCCAATAAATAATTAAATATACACGCACAAAGAGACTACAATTATTACGGAAGAGACAGGTAATGGCTAATGTGTATGTAACGAATGCTACCTTAATTTGTTAGTTAACAAAGAATAACTTACTACAAGTTGGTTCTGAGCCTGTCCACGTGCCGTCTGGCGAACACACGCGTCGAGTTCCACCGGCACCATTACCTTTTAACGTCAGTCCTGTAAAGCAGGTGTACATTGCCACGGAACCCACCGACCTGCCGCCATGGACCACACTGCCACTCAGAGGGTTGCCCAGCATAGGACACATGATTGCTATGAACAATATCAAATATGAACAATAAATTGCAGCTAATACGCCTGTCTGTCTGTCTGTTCTTGGGGCATGCTTTAATATAGGGCTTAACATTTTTTCATGTACTTCAATAATGATGCACTCTCAGCTATAGTCTCGCGAGCCACACCCTTTATATAACACTCTTTCTCATGTAGCGGTTAGGTAAAGGGTCTGGCTCGTGAGACTATCTCGGCTCGTGGTTACTTGAGAGATTATATAAAACTTACGTGTGCAGACTGGAGGGGACCCGGACCACATTCCATTGCTTTGGCACATGCGTATTTCATTCCCGTCCAGTCTGAAGTTCTTGTCGCAGGAGTGAGCAGCCCTCGTACCTTCCATGATGAAACTAATTTCAGTCGGTATTAACACCACGCCATCTTGTAAACGGAGTTGCTCACAAATTGCCACTGACACACAATAACAACAACAATAATAGTAGAAACAACAACAACTACTACTACTGAACAATAAAATTACACATCAATACAAAAAGTAGCTTATCACATTCTTTTTCTGAAATACATACATCATACACACACACATACATACATTTTATTCATACAAACATACCACATGCGGGATCCACTCCGTCCCAGTTATTGACCCCACAGGTACGAAGTGTGGAGTTCTCTGGCACTATCATGAAGTTGTCATTGCAGGAGTATTGTGCTACTGATCCTAGAGATGTCCCATTCAGTGCCACATTGCCGTTGGTCGGATCCACTAGCGTTGTACAGTCGCTCACTAGGTGAAATAAGTTAATAGTTATTACTAGTGGTGTGCTTGAGCACACATGGCGAGCGAGCCTTAAACTACACTATTGTTATTCAAACTACTAAAATAAAGTTGAGTTGTTAAATTACACATATACGGTAAAGGGGGTCCAATGCCATAGTAACCACTACCCTCAACTGTTTGAATTGAAAAAGAAGCAACAAAATCAAGTCACGTTATTTAAAATTTTCTTTGTGATATTCTTAATAGTAGTTGTAACGCACAATACTTTCACACAACTGAACATACCCTACGCAAGACTTACCTTCGTGGTTCGTCTAGTGGACAATGAATTGTCAAGTAAATGCTGTTGAGTAGTGCTTATTACTGTGACAAATAGTGTATTAACTTACCACCGCCACTAACTCGTAGAAATGGAGCTCCCATAAGTTTTTGAGTTTTAACTGCACCCGCAAAACAATTCAAAGCGGTAAACAATTCAATTTCTAAGGTGACACGGGTAATGGTCGCTAAACCAGAGGATTCTGTTTAGTGAAGTTTGGGACGGGGTCGAACGCCGAGCGAACACAAAAATACGGAGGGTCAAAGTACAAAATGAGATACATACGTCCAAACATATATATAAATAAATAAACAAACATCCCCGATTTTCAATTGTGTTACCCCTATAAGTGTCTCGCTTGCTACGCTCGCCGATAAACAACAACAACAACAACAACAACAGATGTAAAGGAGATGCTTTAAAAACAAGCTAAAAATGATGCAACAATAGCAAATTTTTCTCAGTTGTAAAGCCAATGTACGTTTAATTAAAGCTAAACCCAATGTTTTGAAAAGAAATTAGCGAATGTCTAAAGAAAAAAAAGTTTTTAAATTTTATAATTCCTGACTCAGCCCATTACTATGGGACAGTTCACTAGAACGTAATCTGGAAGACGTTGGAAATAACAACCAGGAAAAACTAAGACAAGGAAAAACAAAGACGAGGATAACAGAGACAAGGAAAAACAGCGAGTAGGAAGAACAACAACAAAGTTATTGTGCTTATTGCTTTTCTCCCACTTGACAGTAAGAAATAAGTAGCTAATAGAAAAGGGGCTCATTCTGGAAAAAAGAAAAAGAGGGGCTCGTACGACACCAGTCTAGCTCCCCACCTAAATTCGCCCCTGTAATTACGCAATTAAGTGACTATTGGGATATTATTGAACAGCAAAACCAGAGCATTCAGTTATACCTGAAGAAAAAAATGTTTTAGTCAACAAATTACACCTTAGGTAATACAATAATGTAGTTCAAGTAGGAGAAATAAGGAAGCTTCATTTGTGGGTAGGGAAAAGGGGAAAACATTGTCTTTAAGGGGGAGAGGGGAGAAGAAGGTTGCACCCTCCTCTCTCTGTATCAACCATTGATAACCCTCTCGTGCATGCATTCTGAGGTTTGCTTAAGGTTCAGCCTCACAGCATACAACGTGCAAATGCCACGCACCAGGATGTCAACACTTGGTCAATGCCCTAATTAAGTACACGTACCATCGCCATCATCTAGAATAGTCACCGTTACATTGTCTGGTCCTTGGAAACGATCCGGAGACGCTTCAAATTTGACAACAAACATTTCATTTAGTTCTCTCACGTTGTCACCCATGATTGTCACGTTGACGCAGTAGTCCGAGGACATGAAACTGGCCAGAGTGGTCCCACTTGGTATGGTAAGGGATGTCATTACGGCAGCATAGTCATTGTTTGCCACTAAAATTAACATATTTACAACCAATTGTAAAATGCAATCTTATTATAATTATTATGATATAATAAAGTAGTAGTAGCTAGTAGTAACAATAACAACAACAACAACAAAAATAATACTGTAATATCAATAATAATAATCACTGTAATAATGGTAATAGTAATCATAATAACTGTATAGCTGGAGTAAAAACAACAACAAACAACAACAAACACCACCACAACAACAACAACAACAACAACAACGTATGTGCTTACCAGTAGCAGTTCTATCATCTGTTGTGATGTTGATTGCAATATCTCTCCTCAAGCCTCCCTCGACACTCACCAAATTCACACACACCATCACCACACTGGCAGTATTGAAGCCGCCTTCCACCACCTCCATGGATGGCATACCCACAACAGCCAAAGTAGCAACTACAAATAAAATAAATAATATAATACACAATAGAAATAAATAAAATACATAAATACTGACTATAAAATAAATAATATAGAAACCAATAAATATAAAATACATAAATACTTCAATAGTAACAAAATGATGTGATGATGACATTATAGACTCAGTATGTATATTTTGACCTTTCAATGACACAAGCACCAATGGAAACTAGCATCATCTATAAAGGCTCATGCGTATATTCAACAGAACTGCTACCAGCAGGGCTTTTTTTTATAAAACTTAAAGTGATAAGAGATATTCGCTCTAGTTTGCTTAGACTTAGTGGGCCAATTTTACTGCAGTGGGATAATATTATACATATATAACTATATAATATAGTTATATATTATTATAATATGTATACTTAGTTTCAAGTAATAATAATAGAAATTAAATTGATAACAACTAAAAAGGCCTTCCAAGAAGTTCAGTACAGGTTTGTACCGATGGGTTTAGTGAGAAGCATACCACACAGCAGATCCGGGACATGGGTTCAAACCCCACCTCTTAGAGATTTTCAATCTTTTTTCCCTTTCTTCTCAAGGAAAAGAAAATTTAGTTGGAGAGAAAAAAAAAAAAAAAGAAAAAAAAAAAAAAAAAAAAAAAGGACAATAACTATGGGCCATAGTTGAGTGCAATGCGACAGATGCGCCAATTGTGCTTATTAAAAACTCTGGCTACCAGCCCAATCAAATTGAATAGGCAATCAAATGCTATGACTACTTGTAATGCTTATAATCTATATAATAATATGCTTGTGTGTCAGTAATGACGACGACTGTGTATTCATGAATGGGTCACCTTCAGTAGAAGGCTATATTAATTGTACTAAATGCGGGTGGAATAGATGAGGGAAGGCAGCGTAGGTTTCAAAAAGGAAGGCGAAAGAAAGAGAAGGCAAATTTTTCGCAAAGCATAAGTCCACAATCAAGGATAGAGAGACTCAGAAGCAGGAGAAATAGACAAAAGTGGAGGGGACTCCAAGACTCAAGAAGAAAAAGCTGAAGAAGGAAAGGAGTAGGAGAAAGAAGCTGAACCTTAACCCAGTGGTAGAGGATTAGAATAACAATGAATAAAAATAACTTATGCTACTGCATTTGCAATACATCAAGCGCCACTGTGTGGGCGGGGCACTTGCTAGTATGACAACTGTGATATTATTGTAATATGAGTGATTCTAGCTACAACACATGGCAAGAATAAACAAATTCAAATGTTTCCCTTTCCACAATTATTTCTTCCTCAGAAGAGAAAGAGAGAATACACTGAATGAGTCTCTGGAACCAAACCAACAAAGTTGTCCAAATATTCTTGAATGAAAGAGTTGATTCCACTAGATAAGACCCTATAATACCAAAATAAGCCTATACTTTTAGACTCCTGTAACCTACCATTGGGATCAATAATTTCCACAGAGCTCGAACGCCGGCTGAACTGGACCATAATACTCCCAGACATCAAAGAAGCAGTATGGAACTTGTTGCCTTCGATTAGTGTGTTCATAATTCCCACGACAATGTCAAAGCATCTTTGACGAGTTGAGTTAGTGAGGGGAAAAGATGTGCTCCCTGCAATTCCACCAGCTACAAAAAATGACAACCATAAATAAACAAAAATACCATTATCGTAGTATTGATGACCTCTTACCAATTTCTGGCGTGAAGCCAATCACTGGTGAAACACTTATTCCATCCAAGATCTGTCCGCTGACAAGATTTACACAAATCATGAGCGTTTCACCTTTATTGACTTGATAATTAGCTCTGTCTAATCCAACCACCACCTCTGCAAAACATGCCATTGATAATTCAACAAACAAAATAACAACTACTATACTGCTGCTATTGTTTTTCTGCATAGTGTTTGCATAAACAATTTCTGTAATCAGCTCAAGTAAGTATCCAAACTTGAAGATATCAATTTCCCAAACAACGACACAACCTTAAAAAAATTCATAAAATAATGAAAAATCTTAACTCTCTGTTTTATTTAATCATGGAAGAATTCTATAATTAAACTACAGCACTGTATATTGTTTTGATAGAGAGATTCCTCAGTAACCAACCTACTCAAGAAATGGACAAGGGGTAAATGCAGAGGCTCAATATGTATCAGATTCCACTGCTAAAATGGCAGCTTAAATGTCACCTTTTATAGTATTAGTCAAATATCTGCTGTAAACAATCATTTGTCAGAGGCTTCTAATAAAGCATTCCATAGAAGGAACACAAGTTGTCATACAGAGTTGCTGACTTAGTCTAAACTATCTGTTCCCTTCACAACACCATGTATCATACCCTTCACAACACCATGTATCATAGGAGGTCACACAAGTCACATGCCCTTATTCAGATGCACAGCTCCCTCCCACACTTGGGTACACCCCTAAGTTGAACGTAGCCGATATTGCCAGTCTATAATTTCCAGTGTGCAAATTTGGGATATTAAAATTAGCCATCTTGATTGGATAATAGAGTGCTCCCTTAAACGAATCCATGTGCCAGTAGAAGCCTGAGGACCCAAGCATGTGATGACAAGGCCTGTATGCCTGGCAGCACTCCACCCATTGTGAGGATGCAGAAGAAGAAGATGCAAGTTATAATATTGCATCACACGCTGAAGGGAGTCTACAGTAGTTGTATTGAACCAGAGCTGCCAATGCAGCACACAAACATACATACATAACAAAACACTAAACAACAACAACTGGCCTACCGGGAAAATGGCTACTGTGAATTTGAAGTGTCACTATCAGTACTACCATATATATCCAAAACATTTTCCCACAACTTCATGGCTTTGAAGTTCTTGTTAAAAAACACGGCAAATTTGTACATCGTAAATTGCTGAAATTTTTATTTACCAGAACACCCAATAATGTAGCGAGCCACTAATGCATTCATTCTGGTATTTAAACAATATTCTATTCGGAGTGCCAACTCAAGTCTCACGCCATTACAACTTAAAGTGAATCTTGATGCTGCTTTAGCTAGTTACATAGTAGATAACAAATCTTGTTTCTATCTTGTGAGGGGAATGGGGCGAAGTTTCTTCGCCAAATGTGAACCCCAAACTTCTCAGCTTCCTCCCACCACCTAATATTAGCATGCTGCATGTTATGATGTTGAGGCTGAACCCAAAATTACCGCATTTAGCTCATAATAATTTCAAACTAATTACTATCAATGATAAAAAAATATCCCCCTATAATTATATTCTTCAACATGCAAGTTACCCAGTAAGGCTAGTTAAGATGTCATGCAAGAAATTCAAGAAATGAAGATACAGCATTATTGCAGTAGCTATTTTACAAGCAGAAGGATATGCTCTCCTCTAAAATCCTGTTTATTCTTAAAATAGGTCAAAAAGTCACAAATCAAAATTGTCCTATACAATCCTCTATTTTTTTTTTTTTTTTTTTTTTGAGAACTCAGGTTCTAGACCTTAGCCAAACCTTGCACAGCTAACCAGCCAATGAGTCCCTCCTCTACAACTTCCACACAGGAGTACAAGCCATCATTCATTACCACCTACCTGTAGAACTCCCAAACTTCATTCAATTATATTCAACTATGGTTTCCCCATACCATTCATCCAACATCATAAACTTAGGCAATACTTATCTTCGATTTATACCAGCTAAATATTTAATTTACTTGCAATAAGTGAAAGCGTGTCTCTGTAGAGATTAATGATTCTATGCATCTGTGTTAGTTGTACTGGAAAGCCACAGAACAGTGGTGTAGGAAGATGTTTCAGTATAGGGGGCTCCAAGGACATGTTTTTATAAGTGTTCATATGAGAATTCACCTCATTAGATTGTGCCCAAAAATTATGGGGGGGGGGGGGGAAGGGGCTCCAGCCCTTGGAGCCCCACCCCCTTCCTACGCCACTGATATATAATGACTAACAGCCAATCATACCACTCTCCTACTAACAACTTGTTTCTTGGTGGGCCTCAGAATCGAGTGTGCATAGATCGTCGATCCTTCCTTCGAGTGACGTTGGAGTCAGTTCTATCCTTACCGCGCCATAAACTCACTCAGCAATTAAAAAAGTAAATTGGGCAGCTAATGTTATTTCCAGCTAGACAAACAAGTGAGTGTGACAGAAATAGTCTCGGTAACCCCCCGGCACATTATGGGCATGGCAATTGACTTGAGTTGTGTCAGACATCTTGTTTCTACGGGAGGATGGGTCCACTTAGTGAGTGCAAGTAACCCACACACAGACAAGGACATGTTTGTATGGCACAGAGCCGATTAGTATGTTCCAATTAGTGACGAAGTGCACGTTAGTTAGAATACAACAATAGCAAACAGCAGGAGCAGCTTATGCATAACTAAAACATATTTCTGATACACATGGTGCAGAGCCTCTTTTCAGACATAGGCCAAAGTAAGCATTCACCAAATACTTTCTTTGTTCCATTTACCATTTGTGCATGCACAAACAATGCATTGTTATGGTAGAGCAAACTAAATATGCCAACATTAATTCAGTACTCACTGGAACCCTAACCCTATCTGTTAGTGCCAAGATATAAAGCCTACGACCTTCATAGTAAGAAGTGTGTATTTTTAGACTATTTCACATGTTCAGCAAGCAACCAATCAATACATAGTTCAATGCTACTATTTCAATTCACTGCTTCCTCCTTATTACTCACTGAATAGGATGAGTAGCAAGGGAGGGAGGGGCTACCCCCCCCCCCCCCCAAAGTTTTGCAATGGGGGCTGAACACCCACAAAATTTTACATAATTTAAATATTATAACGACCCGTTCACCCCTGCAATTAATAGAAGGCTGCAATGAGACAACTTTATCCATAAAAATAAAACTTGTGCTTCTTCTTGCTGTAGTTGTGGCATAGGGATAACTTGACCCCATAATTACATACGGGGCAAAATGACACTTTTATTTGGTAATATACTAGGCAGCTAGAAACATTTTTAACATCTAGGACCTGATATTCACTTTTAATCCTCTTCTCTCCCCCCTCCCCCCCCAAGCCTCAGCTGCCATGAACTGTTCACTATCAGTCTATATTTCTACATATGTGTAGGACACATGTACGATAAGGCTCAATAAAGGGACACGTCAACACATCGGAGGCACTGAATACTATAACCAGAGAAAAACTAACTCTCTAACAGGCAACATTATAGCTAAGTGTAGAAAAGCTTCTCCAACAACTCACCATCAGTGTCTTGAATGGCTATGCTGAGAGGCATGACATCATTAACGTTATCTGCATCCAGTGTACCGGACACCATTCGATTAGCTATAGACACGGAGAACGTGGCGTCAGTATTCCCCGTCTCTATTCCATTCTGAGTGATTCTTATATCCACACAGGTTCTTGTCAAGTTGTAGTTCAAAGTTCTGATGACATTCAAGCTCTCAAAATATAGTCCAGCTGCAGGACATTAACAAACACAAATGAATGACTCACTTCACAGCACAGTTATGGAGGATGAGACCAGTAGCATACCAGAAAACAAACAAACAAACAAACAAACAAACACAGTGTGAGTTCTCTGCATAATTGGAGGCAATATTTAATAATTCACACTTTGTGCACCACGTAATTAAATGCACTTGACTAACTTTTTTTGTCACTAAACTGAAATAAGCCACTCCCTGTCTGCATGGTATTTAACTAATTTCAATTCAACAATGAAAAATGTAGTCCTCATAAGATAATATTACAGAAATTGAACTAATCTTTAGTTTCAGATGTCATTCTCACAGACAAATTATTACCTGAGGCTAAAACACATCCGTCAATACATTGACCATACTTTCAAATGTAACAACAAGATAACAATTTTCTGAGATCATAAGATATGCCCCATTAGGGAATTTACCACCAAACTGGAGCCCTGGCAACTGTGGAATGGCCGGCACCTCTGAACAGTCTGCACCTAATAGGCTAAGGCATGCACTTAGAAGCCTACGCAAAGATTGTCCTTAATTAAATGGTGACACTTCATTTAACAGCTCTCAGAGGAAGTGATGGTATTGGGGATCTATTTCTTACATGTGATGCACGGTGTGTGTTAGGCCAGTGTGTGTGAGAGTGAGTGTATGTGTGCATGTGCATGTGTGATGTTGCGGGTGTATACGTGTGCACACGTGTGTGTGTATGTATGTACGTATGTATGTGTGTGTGTGTATGTATGTATGTGCGTGTGTGTATGTATGTATGTGTATTTATATGTGTGTGAGAGTGAGAGAGAGTGATAATATGTAATATTCCCTGTCTCCTCAAGTAATTTGAGCTTGTAATTGGATTCTCCTAGAGGATGAAGTGTCTCACCTCACAAGTGGTTCCTCCAGTGACTACTCATCCTTCACTGGCTATGGAGTTAGTATGTAACTGATTAGATTACCTCTCCATCAAAAATGTCATGTTAATAAAATTATGTGCATCCACAGGCCACACTTATATATAATATAATACTTATTACATGAGTCAGAGTGTGATATGGCAAAATATTTCAAGAGCAGGCTAATTTATTTTCACGAGCCAGAGGTGAGTGAAAATAAAGCCTGAGAGTGAAATATCTTGCCATAACACTCTGTGACAAGTGTAATAAAGTGGTTTATTCCACACTAGATATCTTCACTACCGTAGTTAGTACTAGAGTGGTAAAGTTGGTTGTACACCCCCAGCAGATATTTTAGCAGCTGCTCTAACCCTGTTGAGCAGGGGTAAAGGGCAGGGTACACACCTGAGGAAGGTAGCTGTAAAACCCCCGAGAAAATTGAAAGTTGGCCACTTAGCTTGAAATAACAGAGTGAAATATCAGAGTGAAATATCCACCGGTCATTGTACCTAAAAATATCATTGTGAAGATATCTAGGGTGGAATATATATATATATATAATATTATACTTATTACATGAGTCAGAGTGTGATATGGTGAGATGAGCAGGCTAATTTATTTTCACAAGCCAGAGGCCAGTGAAAATAAAGCCTGAGAGTGAAATACCTTGCCATAACACTCTGACAAGTGTAATAAGTGGTTTATTCCACACTAGATATCTTCACTACCACAGTAACTCACAGCTTAAAGATGGTTGTAGGGGCTATCCACACCCCCAGCTGATATTTTAGAAGCTGCTCTAACCCTGTTGAGCAGGGGGTACACCCAAGGAAGGTAGCTATAAAAAACCCTAGATAATTTGAAAAGTTTGGCAGGTGCTATAACTACAAGGTTGCTATAACTAGGAGTGAAATATCTGAAATATCGTGAGTTATTTCAAGGTCATGTACCTAAAAATACCATTGTGAAGCTAGGGTGGAATAAATAAATATATATATATATATATATATTATAATACACACATGTATTCTATATATTAATATACATATTTAAAAGAAGGAAAGTACAGTGTATGCTGTAATAATGAAACATCTTCATATACTGTGCCATATTATACTACCTGTTTGTGAGTCACTGCAATGGAAATACTTTACAAATTGATCTGTAAGAAAGTCAGCTGAAGTTTCATGTCCTGCAAATTAGTGTATAGGCAGTCAACGAGCGAGCGGCACTACTGAAAACTTCTGTTTATGAGAGTAATGCTGAAGTAGGAGGCCAAATGACAAATGATACAGAAATTGATCTTGTATGATCTGAACAGTGTAGACTGGGAGAGCTCTTACTAGTAACAGTCTGTGTCACCTGGTAACATTAGACCAGACATTCCCAGCTTGTGGTTGATGGATCTTACAAGTTTGTTGATGCATTGGTTAAAAGGTGTTGCCCATAGTTGTAGCCACAGGAGACTGAAGTTTAGGCTAGACGCTCATGAGCACGCTCAGCAATCGATTATTTATTTGTATGTTAACCTGTCAGATTGCATTCCTTGATGGAAACAATAGCTGTTTACGAGCTGATAATTTACGGGCATGCCCAGTTACTGGCTGTAATAGTAGTCCAGTTTCTAACTGGTGTAGCAAGCGACAACATTGTCAAGTTACAAAAACTACTATGAAGTTTTAAAAAACAAACAACAACAAAAAACAAACAAACAAAATTAAGCAACTGCTTGATCTGCCGTGAATGAGGGATAGATAGTGACATGTATTTTTGCGTGTTTGTCTGTGCATCACCAATTTAACACACACACACACACACACACACAGTGAAGTGGTTAAATCAGTTACAAGTTCAGAAGCAGGTAAACACAGTGGGAGGGAGGTGAGGGGGATCGAAAGAGGTAATGTCTTACAAACACATACCAATTATCTCTCTTCCCCTATACTGAAGTATCTTCCTACACCACTGTGTAAGCTAAGACTGTGAAAGTCATTGTGTCTTCGACTGCTTCTTTTCTATTACGAAACTTTGACCACCATGTGCACACAAATACCCACAAATACAATGATGGGTCATGTACCAGGCAGAGCCAGGATGCTTGTGCACTAAACAGGCTGTGAGCCATACAAGTAAAGCTCCCTGAACATGCCTGTCCTCACAGCAAGTGTGGTATGGGTATCTGAAGTCCCACCTAGACAATTACCATTTGAGAATAGTCCTTGAATTTGCACCCCAGCAAAGGATAGGTACCCAAACACATGGGTGGACTGGTGGGAGGCAGAGGAAAAAAAAAAAAAAAAAAAAACGAATAAAAAACAACAGCAACAACAAAAACAAAAACAAAACACAAAACACTTCTGCACACACACACAGTCTCCACCACACTCCTTACACCTGCCACTTACGGGTTGCTAAAGATGTGACCGTTCGTACGTTGAAGTCAGCAGCATCACCAGGTGAAGCACTCATGAGAGTCACACAGACTTCCGTAGTGCCCACAGACTCCAACACTGTCCTCGCTCCTTCTATTCGTATGGTTGCTAGACACACATAATGCACACATAATGCACACTTAGTTACACTCGACATAAACAGGAACAACGAAGTAGAACATTAAATGTTTGTAAAATTTTAGACCGGTAGTTAAGATATATGCAAATCAACAGCGACAAAGTTTACAAATAGCCACAGTGCTGTAAATTTTCATTGATATTGAGTACCAAAATGCAAAGAGCGTCATCATTCATTCTCTGTTATTGTAGATGCACTTGTATTGGCTGTTACAACAGAGGAAAACTATTATTATTATAATTATTTCAGCCGAGAATGACTGAATCAGTTAAAAAAACATTGAACAACAAGCAAGGCGTTGGTAGGTTACCGCATCCAAAGCTAATAATGTGGAGTTGTTTCCAAACTACAACCAATGGCGTGCTACTCCTGTTCTCCAACACATTTCTCACTACTAGCAAACAAGAATTCCAATCCTACAAACACTCCAGCAAACATACTCCATGTATCTCAGTCACATTCATAAAGCTACAGCCACTGCATCTGTGACAATTTGTCAAGAGGAGGAAACCTTAGGCATGCAGTGGTGGTCGGTGGGTGAAGTCATCAGCTGTAGGTACTCTGGAAGTGCCAACGAGGTGGGAATATCTGAAGAGTAATTGGCAAACGGGCATTTTTGCATGTAAACAAAAGCAGTTCCAAGTTTTCTGATTGTATTTTTGTCAAAGAGAAGGCCATACAAGAGATCTGAATGTGCCTAACAAAATGATTGATACTCCCCTCAACTGGATTGTTCTAATGCATTTAGACAGTTAATATGATCACTAGAACGAATATAAACGAAATTGAACTAATGAAATTACTACCAAATCGTCACAATGGTGTTCTACAGTAATATATGCTATATATAGTTGCTACAGTTATTTTTATGAAGATATATATATATATATATATATATATATATATATATATATATATATATGAACAAACACATTACACGCTAATCCTACCTCTTCAATATCTAATTGTAGAGTATGATTAATGTTTTGGACTGTATTGGAAGAAATGTAATGGTAGCTTGAACAAATATTAACATCACATTCCTTTACCTTACCTAATGGTCAAAATCTATTACAATATTCCTGCAATATACTCCATAGCTATGTAGCTAATAAACAATTTGTCCAAGTACAAAATATCACAAGGAGCTTCCAAGGCTGTTGGGTGCCTGTCAACAAATTATATTTTTTAAGTAGCAGTATGTATATTTTGCTCACCAATAGTAGAAGAGCTACTACAAAACTACACTACAACATTTACCCAACTCCTGTAGCTTTTTATACCATTTAATCAACTGGAAGCAAGTTGCAATCAACCCCAAACCGTCAGCTGACTTACGTTCCTGCCCAAGCGACCTGGTGGCGAAAGAAATCCCACATATTAGAAGTAACACTCTGAATGCCATCTCAGCCAGTTACACCAGAATGAGTTACTAGGCCAACTACCAACTCAAAACTCAGAGGAACGAAAACACGGTTGTTATAACTCCATTCCTGCGGTGCGCAGTAGGTAGGAATTTGACCGGAAATAAGTTATTGTGGTTTTCTGATCTAGAACGCGCGTGCATTGAAACTCAGCACGTGTGCAGCCTCTAAGCCTGCCGCTCAACTGGGACCGACTTTTTGTCCCCCTGGTGGCTGTGAGACGTTGGGTGGGCTTGCTGAGGACACCATTTCCACCATCTCTGCTATCGGCCGTGCAGCAGGCGATAGGATTAGTCTCACTGACTCGGGCTCCTTCATGAAGCAACTATTCAGGAGTTTTTTTTTTTTTTTTTTTTTTTTTTTTTTTTGGTCATGTTCAAATATATTCCCGTGCGCGTACGTCATCCCTTACCGTTGTGTCTACACTACGTCTTAAAAATTTTTAATACTTATTTTAAGTTTTTCATTATGCACCTATCATGCCGTGAGTCAGCATCGTGCATCAATCAATCAATTAATCAGCGAATAACTATGAAGTAAACTTATTCTGACTGCCTATAATGCTTAATTACGCACACCGTTTTGTTGACCATTATGCAAAAATATAATAATGCTGGCATTAGCTATAATGTAGACATCTCTAGCATAAGCCCTAGTAGCTAGACATGTGCCTGTGGTTTTGGTAAACTGTGATTGTGAAGGGTCCTACCTACGGTGTTAACTAACCAGACATCACAGTCATTCCTAGGTTTAATGGGTGTATCGAGGACTGGGTGTGGTTGTTATGGTTGCAAAGACATCACCACATTAAAAAACAACTGATCCAGCATTTCCAAACAATGAGAATGAGAACAAGCTGCAGAGTAATTATATCATATAATATAATATTTAGTCTTTTGCCCACTCAAATTTTTTCTATTGGATGTAATAGCTTATTTTTAATAGCAAATTTTCTCGTTTTCTAACAGCCAATATTGTTAATTAAAACTTAACAATATTATATTAACAATATACATACGATTTTATCAACATTATTGGCTGTTACAACGGGAAAATTTGCTATTATTATAATTATTTCAGCTGAGAATGACTGAATCATTAGCTTACTTTTATTTCCAGTAAAGGGTGGATATGTTGTTACATCTCTTCATCCTAGAAGCAGCTGCTGTGTCATACAAACAATAAGCACAAGAGAACTATTTGTGTTCCAATACACATTTGGCTGTCTCTAATTCATTATTTTTATTGGGTCCAATACGAATTAGATATAGCTTACCTTTTTTTGGTTCTATGTTTGAAATTTAAAGACTAGCTACATAAATAAGAAACATTTCTTATCTACACGAAAAATATGAAGCCTATATTAGATATTAAATTTGTAGATTGCTCATGTCTGGTTTATTTTAATACACAGCATTTTGATCGATGTTCCTCAATCTTCTTCAGGTGGAACTACAACTAAATGACTGATGAATAAAAAGATCAAATATGACCCTTTTCTTAGGTCACAGAATTTTATAAATAGATGCTTAATATAGGGGGATTTTTGGAGTCAATGGAGCCATTGTTTACAATACTTAGCTTTCCTTTTTTATTTATTTATATATTTAACTATTTATATAGTTTCAATAACAACGAATAAAGGCATTTTATAAACATAAAAAACTAACAATAAAAGTCAAGTTTCCTTTTACAGCCTACATACTTCTCTCATAGCCATTCAATTTGGTACCCCCCTTGGACCACCCCCACCCCCCCCGTTATCCATTTGTACCACCCCCCCCTTTGGTACCCCGTACCACCTTTGGTACCCCCACCCCAATATTTTTTGTGTACCTCCACGTCCCCGCGCCGCCCAGCCACCACCTGGCCCCCGAAAACCAACCCACACACCCACCACCGAATTTTTAATACCGGAACCCCGCCCATTTTTGTTACCGGTGGATACCCCAGGAAAGATTTGGTGTACGGCGCCACCCGGGCCCAACCCACCCACCCCACCTTTTACCTACTCCAGCCGAGAACCGAAATTTGAACCATTCAATTTGGCCCCCCCCCCCCCCCCCTTTCCGACGCCACTGTCATATGCCAGCAGCAAGACTAAATAAACTACCAAATCAATAACAATAATAGTGACAAACTATCATTTAATCTAATACATAGGTGTGCCAATAATTGGGTTAATTGGGGGGGGGGGGGGGGGGGGGGGGGGGGGTGGGAAGGGGAGGCATAAAATCACAAGCAACAAGATATGCATACATAAAAGAGTGTATCGTCATACAAATATATTTGTCATTGGTAAACTTCAAATTAAATTAAGGAACTCCTATTATAATTAACAGATTACAAATTTTGAAAAAAAAAATTTAATTGTTCTGTTTTAGGTCTAACACAGCCATAGTATAATTATACATAGCTGAGTAATTCTGACAATGTACAAGGGGTTCAAAATACTTAGGAGGCACATGCTTGCCCATCCCCTCAGTTCCTACACCTATGTAAAGGACTTAACAACCTAGAACATTTCCACTGGAATGAGATATAGATGCTCTTATTCACAATATGTAACACATGCTTCAAATCTTATTAATATACCAAATATGCAAGTTTTACTAAAAATGCTGAGACTAAATGCTGTAGCAAAGACAACAACAAAGCAAATTATATAAAAGAATGATTGGTCTCTTTCATAGAAGAATTACTGATTGAAGCATTTTCTTTTCACATGGGAATTTCCTGAAATTCTCATAACTTGACATTTTAAGTTGTGTCTGGTAGGAACGGTAGGAGTGGATGATGGGGAAGTTATTAGGCTTCTTTTCCCTTTACAATGTTGTAGAGTAGCTAATGTATGATAACAGTGTAACTAAAACAAGGACAAAAAAGTGACAGATTTCAAATGCTTTTCTTCTCTCCGTAATCCACTGACTTTTCAGCTATGCAATTCACTATAGTATGTTTAAATACAATTTGGATGTGTATTTCCTATAATCATACATAGAGCATGCTCTTTCATGTCATTAAATCTTGTGATTTTATTCTGAATGGAGTGATGTCCTAGCTACTAGCTTGAAGTAACCATTGAATATAATGATTACTACGGTGATAAAAATTATGACAAAACCAATTAATACCAATGAACATGAATGATCAAAATATAACTGGTCTGCTAGTTTTCTCACAAAATTAGCAAAATGTTGTGAATATGCTGATGAGGTATCTCAAGATATTATCAAACTTGGTAGGGACAGTATTAAGAATTCTTTAAGTAGCTATTACAGCCAATATTCGATACTTGTTAGCATAATGCCTCCTCTTCTTCCAGACAGTGGTTGTAGCCATGGCACAGATTTGAGCAAAGAATCCTGCTCCCATTGACATTGCTCACCAGAATACATTGCTTGTAGCAGACAGTGCAGGGCCTGTTCCAACAGAGCTTCCAGTTATAACTTTTACTGTAATGGTGAGTAGACACACTAGCTTCTTCTTCATCATTTTCTGCTGGATCTAAGGAGTCATCAGTTTCTTGTTCTGAGGCCAATTTAGTCCAGATTCTGGTGAAGTCCACGTCTACCTCGAAAATTGCCAAGTTGTTCTGTTGTGAGGTATTAATCAATCCTTCAATGTGGTGCAGCAATGAAAATACTCTATAATAATTCCCTGCAAACATTATAATTAAACATGAAAACATTTTATCCAATAGAGTTTCTGCTTTTAATGTCATACCATAGTTGCTGAATTTTCTGGTACTAATGCTAGCATCACCAGGATTCTCCTGAACACAAGCACAAAGTTGATTTAAAGTTTCTGGCACTGTAATTAAATTGTCATCATTTACTCACATCTGCCACACACAGTGTGGATATGGCACATACAAGAAGCTAACGGAATTGGTTCGTACTTGTAAGAGTGTACATCAGTTGTAAAAATTGGCTTTAATAATCCTCATTTTATATTAATGAATTGTTTGAATTAAAATATTATGTATTTGATTTTCACATACAAACAATATATCCTCAGAGCCATTAGATAATTTAGCTTAGCTTATAAAACAGATAAACCTTTTAAACATTTCTCAATGAAATTGTTGGCAAATAGAAGAACTTTAAGGAGAGAGTCATCTATTCCAAAAGCATTTTAAGTCTACTTTATGGAAAATAACCATGTAATGCTTCATCAAAATATTGCCATTTTATTTCTGTTTATCTTTTGAAATCATTCTTAGGCAGTACAGAAATGCCAGCAAGGTAAAGGCTGACAAAGAGTCACTAATATAGCATTTTAAAACAGCTATTTAAATAAATAGAATTTATAGCTAAGTTTAAAATTAAAGCATCATTTAAAGGAATGTTTATACAAGATAAATTACATATAATGCGATAGATATATATATTGAACAATGTTTACAAAGTTATGTCGTCAACTATTGACATTGACACTTTGTTGTGACATCATGCTTTAATGGTCACAGTAAAAGTTGAGGAGTTAGTCTTTGCGGTCATTTAAATTGATTAGGATTGTTTCAATGACATTGTAGTACTAAAACAGTTTTTTTGTTGTTGTTGTTGTTGTTGTTTTTTGTTTTTTTTACAGTAATTATTTCTATTCTTACACATAAATATTACCTTTTATGAATAAAATCAACAACAGAATATTAATCCATCTCCTCGTTATGCAATAGTTAAAATGTCAGTTTACTTCTACAGTAACTAATTTTTCTTTCTTTTTTTATCTAGTTACACAGAATTATTACAGAAACATATTACAGAAACAATTTTCACAATTGTTAACTATAGTTAGCTATAGCTATGCCGCCCTGAATTATGTGTTAGAATGACTAGCAACTAAGACCATTGAGACATTCCTTGGCTGGGCTACCAGATGCAGAACTATCACATATCAAAGCAAGTCAATGGACTATGAAATGGGATCTTTGACTTGCCACTGCCCTACTCCTTATGATGTGGTAATACCCAAGTGGGCTCATTTAGGGTTCTTCCTCAAGTTCTGTTGATATGCCTTGGTGCCATAGTATGCTTGAGCTGTATTGGTCTCATTAGGAACAAATGGTGTGTGTGTGTGCATATTAATGATTCATTAGCTGGACCCGAATGGTAAAGCATCATCATTCAGCGGTGTTGGAAGACGTTTCACTATCAAACTTTGGAATTTAATTAACCTAATTCAATCTAGCTATGTAGCAGCTCATAAATTATACATAGTACCAATTCTTTATTCTTATTTCTATCACACTAACTTCCTGACTTCACAACCGATTTTTGAATTACCTTATTGTTGACCTTGATTCAACTTCAAAATTGGCTAGAGACTTACAAGTTACCTCTACATGCATTTATATCAGTGGTGATATTGACCAGATTTGTCCATGTGGAGAAATTAAGCAAAATATTTAGCTGGTGAAATTACATTAGACTTTGCTTCAATAAGAATTAAGACGTCACTTAATTATATATAGTAATGTTTAATGAAACAATAGCTAGCCATAAAGATTGTTGTTTGTTGTTGTTTTTGTTTTAACTAAACAGGCAGCCCTTCCCCCTAATCTACTAGCCTGAGGATTAATCTTTTTTTTTTTTTACAAAGAATTAATGATAACTGGTGAATGACAATACAAAGTAAGAAATAAAACAGGCAGGCGTTCCCTCTCCACTGCGCTATGGCCAGTCTCCTAAATAGCTGCTTTGTGAAGGAGCCGGAGTCAGCGGGACCAAACCTATCACCTGCGGCACGGCCGATAGCAGAGAAAATAGAAATGGTGTCCTCAGTAAGTTCTCCCAATGTCTCAGCCACCAGGGGGACAAAGTCAGTCCCAGTTGAGCAGACTGAGAGGCTGGAGGATAGCTTGCGTTGGACACCAGCTTGTAGCACATGGCCACGAGTGAAGAAAGACTCTGACACCATATACTCCTGCAGTGGGCTAATCACATGGACGTCTAGAGTTGTAGGATGACCACCTCTCCAGGTGGGAAGAAGGATGCCTGCTGGGTATGACTGAGAGCACGGGATCACACAGAGAGTCAGAGCTGCTGACTGAGCAGCAGAGAAGATCACGTCGCACATGGCATTGTGGCGGGTGATTAGGTCCCCATTACCAGTTTAATCGCTATCATCATAAGTAAAATTTTAATAAGTACAAACATGTATACAATGCAATCGTACTATCTGATTCTTTGTTCTTTTTAAAAACAACTTTGGCTAGATCTCATTAAAGTATGTGATACCACATGTATTAATGATTCAATAATAATAATTTTGAAAGTGTTCAGAAATTAATGTTCTCTCTGAGGCTGAGCTATTATCTATTCATTATCAAGTGTTGTCGTTGTTGTTTTTAAGGATTATTGTTGAGAGGATGGTAGTACTGACCCCTACGAATATATCCGCACTAGCAGTTGCATGTGTAAATCATTACATGGATGTTGTAATACTACCCATTTAGATTACATAATATTTTGTGAATACTTCTGGTTGCCATGAACTAAAGACATAGTCACGTAGCTTGTGTTGATATGTAAAGGAGTAATCTCTGGATTGTACGAAACCCTTTTATCTCTAGCTATAGTGTTTACCTTTAGCTTTGACAATTTCCACAGTGACATTGCTCCTAGTGAATTGCGCGGAAATAGTTGTGTATTCTAGAGTAGCACTTAGCAGAACTTTATTGCCTTCTACCATATCCTCAGTAGTGCAGAGAACAAAGTCAAGGCAACTGCGTGTTGATGAATTGGAGATGATAAAGTTTGTACTTTTATTAAGAGTTCTCACAGCTGCATGCAAGAATGAGACAAATCATCACTAGTAACAATATTCTATACCAAGTAAAGTAGTACCTGGAATAACAGGAAGTTAATCTGTCAAATTGTAAGAGAATGTCAGAATGTATAGCACTAGTGATGCGTTACATCACCCATTGTGCATGACACAATGACCACACCTTACCTACTGCTGGTGTGAAGCTATTTACGAGTGTTATTTCTACACCCGGTAGAACTTGTCTGCTAACTAATTCAACACAAAGAGTAGCTAACCATGACACTGTTGTATTGCAAGCTCATTACCCTAGTAGTTATAGCAACCAGCCTAGGTAGCTTACCCAACCTGATTGGAGCAGCTGCTAAAATACCAGTAGTGATTTGTAAATAACCCATAATTCAATCTGCACTTTCAATAAACAAAAACAAAACTACAATAACTAAAATACCAAAAATGATATATATTTTGGTAGAAAAGTATAACTAAATCTGGGTGATAGCACCCACAGGGTTTCTATAAGTCATAGGTCAGGGGTGTAAATTTTCCAGGCCTATTTCTACGCTATGAACACTATCTAAGACTATAACCTCCCATAGTAGTGGATAACAGCACCACCCATAGGGTTTCTATAAGTCATAGGTCAGGGGTGTAAATTTTCAGGCCTATTTCTACGCTATGAACACTATCTAAGACTATAACCTCCCATAGTAGTGGATAACAGCACCACCCATATAGGATGTTTAATACAGTACCAAGTGACTGATTAGTCTTGTGGGCCAGACCCTTTACCTACTCATGTAGCGATTAAGTATAGGGTCTGGTCCATGAGACTAGTGACCGATATAAAGAAATGACTAACTGAACAGAATATGAGAAAAACTGAAATTCATTATAATGAACCTACAAACAGGAAGTACAATTCAATGAACAAAAAAACAATATTGGAACAAAAGAGCATCAGTTAACAAAGTTCTGGCTGCAAAAAAGTGTTAAATTAGGGGTTGTTTGACCTTTGCAGCTCTTGCTGTTCCATACTGTTTGGGTCAGGAGAACTGGAGGGGGGGGGGGGGGGGGTGGGGGGGGGGGGGGGAGGGGGGAGAAGACCACACCATGACTTTTGTTTAATGACACTGTGAGATTTAAGCCTTCAATGCATGTGAGTCTTCCTATGAAAGCACATGAGCATAAGAACTTTCATAATAATTTTTGCCAGTAATGTCATCTGTAAGGCTCTTAGTTTTGGAGAACATCCAAACTGACCAGTTCAAAGTTTAGTAATCAAGTTTGTTCTGTTTATGCTAGCTACTAATCCTGAAGCAGAATGAAGTGCATCTTCTCTTTGAAGGATTAAAACATACCTCCATATAGAGCTATGAACTAGCTATATGACATACATAAACAGACGCTGTTAACCCTGATAAAAATCATAAATGAACTACCACTAATGATGACCGATGTAAAAATAACGAAAATATTGTTTTATAATTATTATAATCTATGGCTATCTTTTAATATTAACATGGCCTGGCCGAATCCAAATTGCTTCTCCCACCTCTGTAATGTATATAATAATATACATATATATTATATTTATTATAATATTATGTTCATTGAAGATCATTGAAAAGATACACACTTATAGCAGCTAAAGATGGTTTATTGCCATTGCGGAATTATTGCATCCTTTTATAACAAGATACACTTGAGTCTTGAGTGTGAGATAGTTGCAGTCAAATAATTTGGAAACATAAGTAAGGACTTGAAGAATATAGCCACTATTGGTAGAATTAACAGATTTTTCCAAACCAAACTGCCTTAGCCCATCAACACCCTCAGGAATGGTTACCAAATCAAGTGAGTAACATATGACAACAAAGTTTAAGCACACTGCACAATACAACTATGTGATGCATCAGAAAATAATTTGTGATCCATCTTTTACATCACACTCCTATTCAGACTTTCCCATAAATAACTTGTTCAAACTTCTGCAGCTTACAGCTTTTATTATATTATTGTTGTTGTTGTTTTTATCAACTACATGTAGCTATTCAATTGATCTGCACACCTTCACCTCTATTGCATAAAATATTTAAAGCCCACTTATTTAGAATCAGTTTTGCTATTTTCAAGCTCTGGCTGGCCAACCATAGTTTTCACCGTTCCTTTTTGCTTTTAACATGAAAATAATGATTTATTAAAAAATTGAACCAATGAAAAGTAATTAATAGGGATATTCTAGCTAATTTACAAAATATTGTAAGGATGAAGGTAATTTCAACCATGAAGAAAAAACTTATTAAAAGCAACAACAAAAAATATGAATGGCTCAAGAAACCCTGGCTTGGCCTGAATTGTAAAGTTCCACCTCAGTACTTTATTGACGAGGTGCATTCATTATAGAAGACTGTAATTACTGGAGGACGGTGACTACAATGACAATGAAAGCAAGGGTGACGAGAAACACAGCGAGTACGATTATAGCTCTTAGCTACATACACAGCTAATAAGAAGTAGTCCCGCGTAGCCAGACCCTTTACCAATCGCTACGCGGGAAAAGGGTCTGGTAAACTGACATTGAGCAGTTTGTTCAGTTCCCCTCGCTAATTGGGGAGACCGCAAACAATAGGTGACGTAATATCCTGTGAAGTAAGACTGCTAAAACTTTTGCGCGTATAGTATTTCTGTGCACAACAACTCTCCAACAGCTGTGTCAAAACTCTTCCTTTAGGTGATGCCATTAGTTTAAGCAGTGACTTGGCCTAGCTTTTTAAAGATATCTGGAGTTGGAAATTTCGCTTAGTTGTTGCTTTGTGCACAGGCCATTGTATATGCCATGGTACCTTAGGTTTTTGTCATGCTTAAAGGTGAATAATGCTAGCCAAGAATCAGTATCAAAGTGCCATTAATTTTTAACCGGCAGCATTTCCCAGCATTGCTTTGCACAAGTAACATTTCTTCATGGCAATACAGAACGAACTCTGCCTACTGATCTGTACAATTCACGCGCCTGAAAATATTTAACGATTTACACCCACACTAATTGAACCACAATTAACCACTTGCTAACTAAGCAAGAACAAACTGCTCTATGTCAGTTTACCAGACCCTTTTCCCGCGCAGCGATTGGTAAAGGGTCTGGCTACGCGAGACTAAATAAGAAGCGGGCTCTTTCTGAAAACGGGGTGCTTAGACCCCCAACATTAACCGCCCTTCCGGGTTGCCGGTTGGCATGCGCAAAGGGTCCCGGCCAGCTATAAATACAATGCGGACCGCAATGTGGTGGTTATAATGTTGTTTGGGAAAAGAAGTAGATATTAAATACATACTGTAGGTATTTTAGACTTACATTTTTCATCAATGGCTTACTATTATTCTTACTGGAGGCTCTTTTGGCTAGTGATAGCACTAGTGTTTCCAAGAAATTTTGCAAATTTATTGGTCTTCAATCTGACTGAAGACCAAATTAATGCTAGCTTTGCAGTCAAGGATGGTGAATACAATGTAGGCATTTACATACATGCCACTCGACAAGGATATCAAGTTAGTTCGGCTGAAGGTGAATGTCTAGTTTCGATGAAAATTTTGCAGGATGGAAGTAGTCAACTTATGTCTATACTAGATGAATGTTTCTTGCAGTTTCAAGGGAGAGATTATGTAATTCACAAGCGATTTGCAACAAAGAATGAACTGAACAATACTACTGACTATATCAGGACACTCTTAGAGGCCTCCTCCTCCACAGAATTTGCTGAATTAAACTTCAAAATAGCACTGCAAAGCCTGCATGAAAGACCAGAGTCTGACCTCATTCTTCAAGCTAGTGTTGAACTCGGTGGAAAAGGCATAACAGCATCCAATCACCCTCAATTACTTCCATTATACATGTTTGCTACTCACTTGTCTCAATTGGCAAGGTTTCAGCCGCAGAATGACACAAGACACAACAAAGACATAATCGAAGAATGCGGGGAACCTTACAAGGATGATGAGTGCATTGGTATGTGCGGTAACAAGTGCCACTGCTGGAAGTTCATTTGTGGTGATTGCTGTAGGCACAATGGCTGCTTAGAGCATGACCTGTGCTGTTTGCAGGACTTCTATTCTTCTTATTGTTTATTTCCCCACTACTATGGCTTCAGTTGTAGTGGATTTGGTGGCTATCCTAAGTGTGGTTATTGAAAAACGTGAGTCATCAACACTTTATGGGTCAAATATCTAGTTATATATCATTGAATTATTATTATTGTTATATCATTATAATATTGACATATAAGTTTAAAAGTTAAAAGTATAATTTTTAAAACTTTTGTATCATGAGATCTAAAATATAATAACATTTCAGTCTTGTATACAATAAATTACTATTAGTTTATGTGCCTATAACTTATACTATATTATGTAGACTTTATAGCTAATATTTGGTCTTTTAAAACAAATTAGTGCAATTTGATATGTGCAAATTGTGATATATTAATAGGTACTTTTGTACTTATAAAGCAAAGCATTGTTCCAATGGATAAAATATTCAAATGTTATTTTCTCTTTCTGTCTTTCTGAGTAACTTACACTGATCAAGCAAATGGAATATGAACTTGAAAAGTTACCAGCTGCAAGTAGTAATTAAACAAGCATTTGCAATCAGAACCTAACGGGCCATGTCTGTTAACAGATGTTTAGATATCATGTATCAATACAGTGTATCTTTACATGGTGCTGCATGTCTTTGTGGAACTTATGTCATTCTATATGTGACTACATTGTTAAGTATGATTATAAAAATATTGATAATGGAAACAAGGAGTTACTTGAATCAGACAAAACCTATAATAATTATTTTGTCTTTTTATTTACATTTCTAGAAATTGTCCCCATGGTCAATGTGGCTTTTAAACCACTTTAAGTCTGGTTGTGGGTCTTACTGTAGAGTAGATTTTATAGAGGTCAGATGAATATCTTCCCATATCAATGCACTAAGGAATTGGTTTTCAAAGTTATTATTTTTTCTATATTAAAGATGACTATAACTGCAGCTACTGCACAAAATACATAACTATGTGTTTTCGTTATCCCTCCCCCCCAAAGAGATATTTATAATAGGCTTTGTAAAGTGTGGAAGCAATAATATTTTTTGATGTCTGCTGTAGTACTATATATATATATATATGGTCGTGTAAAGTCTTATACAGAGAATATTGATTCAATACATGCAAGGTTGTTAAAATATGCAAGAATAAATAGCTAACTAAAAATGCCTTAGACACAGTATTAAATTCAAACTTTTTGTACAATTATTGTAAAATGGAAGATACCAAAATCTTCTTCTTCACATGTTTATGTTAAAACAGCGCATTTCTCTTGACATCAAAATGTTAGTTCTACACCATTTTTTAATTATAGGATTATTTGTAGCATTTACAAAGATTATTTGTTTTTATTCTTACAGCCTCATTATTTATAAATGCAATTCCATGTTGTTATTGTTATGTAATTTTGTTGCTATCACTACATAAATTGTGTTGTTGTTATAAATAGCACTATTATGACAAATAAATTTTTTGTTAATGTCAAATACATCATACTATTATGTTTACAACAATTATTGTTAATTTTGCATACATCATATTGTTGCATTTACTACAATTACTGCTATTATTACAATTCATACGTCGTAAAGACAATATGAAAGGTTATTTAGAGATACTTTGGTTTTTATACTGGCATCATTTATTTTATAGTTACCACACATCCACTTATCATTACATACATGTTGTGTTACTGGTATTATGACAAAAATGCTACTGTTACTTGAACAATTATACATCTTTGTCAGTTTCACATTATTTATGCAGAAACAAAATTACACTTGTCTTAAGACAAGTCTTAATTGAACACAGAGGTGGACTAATTGGGCATTATTAGTGCAATATGCTATATAAACAGCAACGTTACCTGTGCATGTGTGTGGTATATGTATTATGTGTGAGGACAGTTTCTAGATTTGCCAGCCAATTTAACTTAGGAAAGACATAGTTCATGCAGTTTGTCTAGCAGAGGTTTTATGGGTGAAGAGGGTGGGGGAAGGGGTAACCTGGTTAGAACATTGAATTTATACTACTTGAGCTTGCGACTATAGCTCTTAGTCTGCCTAGGCCTGCAACAACGACAAAGTATTCGTCTTCCTTGCAGCTGTTAGCTCACATTGGTGGTGATTAGCTAGAGGGAGTGGTGAAGGTTCTGGTCCTTCGAATTGTTAGTTCAAGGGTTCACACAACTGGACATACCTACACAAGACTTAGTCTCGCGTAGCCAGACCTTTACCAACCATGACCGCTACGCGGGGAAGGAAAGGGTCTGCGAACATACAATACAACGACTTGTTCAGCAGCACCCCAAAAAGGGTCCAAAAATTATGAAGCTGCTAAGGGGATTAGGTTCAAGAAGACATCCAATGGTGACCATTCAAACCAGGAGAGTTAGCCATTGGAGAGGTCCATGATGACACCTTGCTGGCAGAACATTCCTTTTCCACCTGCCCAGTTCATGCCACCAACAAAACTCTTGCATCAATCTTCACCTATGGAGTTAAAATTCATCCTTACAATGAGATGAATGAAGTGAATTAATACTGCATATTACACAACCTATAATCATATTAAACACATAACATACTCATTCCTGTTACTATCACTATCTTTATATTAGGTACTTTATGTCAGCACATATATAATCATCATAATAATTACATTTTTATGCTTGAAATCAGAATAGATTGAAGAGTAGTAACAAAATAGTGTGTGCTATAACTGCACAGCAAGAAACAGACTTTAGTAATACTTATCAGCATTTAGATGATCAGCAGAAGTAGTCATATGGAGTGTTACACACTTTATTTAAAACTATTGTACTCAGTTTAATATAGCAGCAATATCTACATACTTAATACTATCATAGTCATTTATGTAAATGTTAAAGCTACCTGGCCAATAATATGCTTCAGGAAGAGGAATGAATGTGTGCAGCACAACCTCTGGAGAGTATTATAACCCAAGTGGCTAGCCACCTGCTATTAGAGAAGCTGCTATGTATAGAACTACTACATGCATTACTATTTCAATGTATCATTCATACTCCAACCAGAGGGTGGCTGGCTATATATACCACTTGCTGGTTTCATTCTGGCTGGAGACTTGCTGTCTGTAGTGTGTGAGTGTTGTGCTGTGAGAGTCTAAATCTTTAATCCTCTAAATACTTGACTTGGGTCTTATTAACCTGGGGAGAGGAGCCAACCCTCATAAGCCAATAGCCTGCTATCTACTGTGGTGATTGCATCTCCCTGGTGGCGGCAGCAATTAACCTGCCCCACAGCAGTGTATGTAGTGAGTGTAGCAACGTGTGTATCAAAATGCATGTATAAATGTTTGTGAGTTTTGCATATGACATCTGGCAAAACTTGACAAATTTATGTGGTAGCTAGTATCGAAGAAGTGTCACATTAGATTTTGCCATCACCTCCGCTGGCACTGTGCTGCTATTTTTATCACACATTAGCATTATTGGCTGCAAATTGCTATGGAAACTAGAACTAGATGGCACCACTCTTACCAACATGTCAGAATAGACTAAGTAGTGTGTGTATGTGTGTGTGTGTGTGTGAGTGGGCGGATGTGTACGTGTGTGCAATGTTGCTGTTTATTGACACGTGTGAGGTATTGGTAGTGACAATGAATTGTGGGATGTCCAACATATTTTGATAGAAGGTGACCATGCTAATAAACAATAACATATTGGGCTGTTTACTGCAATTATAGCCTGGTTGAAGACATTTTTGCCATGTGAGGTGAAATTGTATTGAGAACATAAACATCAAAATTCAGGAAATTATGTTTTTTTCTAAATAATGACAAAAATAATAGGCAATGAATGCAGTGCACATTAGACATTCCAATAGATCTAAAGCTGATATTGACCTCGACTTCCTTACAAATGAAACATCAAGTTATCGAACACATGTTACCTGTCCCACCCTCACAACTTCAAAATTGAAAAAGGAACCCCCAACCAACTAGGGAACAAACCATACAAAGGTAGCAACTCTGTTTCACCATGAATTCACTTGTTATGTGAACAGCTAACTGGCACTATAAATGTAAGTGGTAATCAGAATAGTTACTGCCATACACAACTAGGTAACATGTTTTCTGAAACAAGTAAACATCTTATCAATACCTTTGCTACAAGTAATGTAGAACTAGCGTTTTTACCTTTAGCCAACTATAGATCTTAGACCAGCTAACACATTTATTCATTACGGAGAATGCTGCTCCTTTAAAATCAGATTGATGGAGTAATTTAAAGAGCGACTTGCCAAATATGAAGAGCCAAATATATTATTCTGAGATAAATGAATTATTCAACTTGCTCAAGTTGAAAAAATTGAGCAGTCTCTAGTGATGAGATGTTCTAATGTTACTAATTCAGTGTTGTAAAACTTCATATATCGTTTATTTATAACAATAATAAGTTTAAAAATAAAATAATTATTTTATAGCTTACCCAATTGTTTAATGTTAATAAATAATTAAATATATAATCAAATAATTAAATTTATTAATAAATAAATAAATAAATAAATATTTAATTGTATAGTCAGAATGTTACCACAATTAAGGATTAGCCAAAGCTGTGTTTTAGTGGGAGTGCTGGCTGAAGACCATGACTGTTTAATCTCAAAGAAATGTTGACTTTTGACTAACAGTAAGAAATAGTAGGATAGCTAGCTCAGCAGTTTGGAAGGTGATTCTATAGAACATGATTCAGTGAAATCTGACCAAAAGTAAAATAACTAAAGACTTAAGGTAATTCATCTTTGTGCTTTCTAAAAATCTCATGTCCCTCCATTTGGTTTTTGTGCCACCTAGCTTACTGACCATTAAATGATTAATAGAATATTTAGATGTTGATACTGGTCTCCTTTTTCCTATTCCATTTGATGCTTGTGGTCACATGAACAATGTTTATGTCACAGAGTCAAATAATTAGATATTGTACCTATTATTATCATTCATTCATTCATTCATTCATTCATTCTATCCTGACAACATCTTTTCAGATATAAGATTTATAGATATTGTATCTGCAAATATATATTCCTCAATGTGACACTCGATAATTCCTATTCAGACAGTAGAATTCTGAGGCTGTAAACAGCAAACAAGTGACCACAAAGGTTGAGTTGCTAATTCTATGAATTATCTTGCACCTTAGCTGTAAGACATCCATCCTTCACACGAGGGTGCTATAAAATAGATTACTCAGCTCAGTCTCTCAGTCAGTAACTACAAGCAACTACAACAAACATTCAAAGTCAGTCAGCTATGGACGCTAAGAAACAGTCAGAGGAACCTAGCTCATCAAGTCAGTCTCTCACCACAGGTTTCCAAGAGAACATTGACTCTGCCTACAGCTCAGAGTGTAGTAGCCAGCTTTCCAGAGCAGATTACGAGCTGGAGAGAACCGTAGGTATCAAGATACAAAATGACAAACTTTGGAAGTCATTTTCTAAAATAGGAAATGAAATGATAGTGACTAAACCAGGAAGGTAAGAAGTCACCATTGATAAAGAGACTGAGCAAATGTTTTACTACATATTTGTTTATTTATTTTGTGTTCTACTGCAGACGTCTATTTCCAGCTCTTATGCTGAACATTCAAGGACTGAATCCCAATAAGGACTACCATATTTCCATACATTTTGTATCAGCCGACAACCAGCGGTATCGATACTCCAGCATGAAGTGGATTGCTACTGGAGAATCAGAGGTTGTACAAAATGAGGCCAAGCAAATCTTACCACACCCAAACTCACCCAACACTGGGACGTTCTGGATGAAGAGGGCCATCAGCTTTAAGTCAGTGAAGATAACCCACTTCCCCAAGTCTAGAGATGGAAATGTAAGAAAGGAAATCGTTAACTACCTGCTCAAATGAATGCATTTATGTATGTTTGTAGATTATCCTACACACAATGCACAAGTACTTCCTAGAAGTAATTGTAACTCCAGTACATTCGAGTCATGCTTCTATTAGCATTCCGCTACAAGACACTACTTTTATTGCTGTGTCAGCATATCAAAATATGGAGCTGACTCAACTAAAAATTGACAACAACCCTTTTGCCAAGGGATTTCGCTTCAAGAAGACCTCCAACGATGTCCACTCAAGCCAGGAGAGTCAGCCATTGGATAGGTCCAGGATGACACCTTACTGGCAGAACAACATTCCTTTTCCACCTGCCCAGTTCATGCCACCAACACAACCCTTGCCTTGTAAGTAATCACTATAGCTACTCAAACTTGAACTGGTCTATATTCTATATTCAAATTCAAGAAAATAGCAATTCACAATTATTTGTAGCAATAGCTGCAAAATGTATTGCTAAATTTTAACTATTATTATGCTTTTTAGCTTTCCATGCAACTTGTAGTGGAATGCAGACCACACCCAGCTCCAGCATTGCTGGCTCTGTCACCTACCCTCCTTCTCTGCCTGTACCCAACGGATGTGCGAATGCTACTCTGCCTACAAGTCCTGTCAGCTTCTCCACTGTGGGAAATACACTCTCTCATTTACCTGGCACACCCACTAATTACTCGCTCGGCAATGGCTTACTGAACATCTCTTCGGACCAGTCTTCTCAATTCAAACCACTCGTTCATCGTAGTCCACTACGTCTGCCTGCTCACAATTCTCCCGCACCAGGAAATGGTTGCATTCATCATGGCTACCCAATATTTTATCCACCTTTCTCCCATTCATATCCATTAGAGATGGTTTCTGGGGCAGCCTCGTCAATGCTGGTGACTAGAGAAAGGTCACACACCAATGGGGCTGAAGTCCGTCCTTACAAAGAGATGAACTGAAATGAACTCGCATAAGGTGCAACCTAATTATATCAAACACACATGTGCATACTGTAAGACTTATGCTTTAAACATCACTATCTTTTTATCTGCTATTTTGTTTGTCAGTTCAACTATTTTGATGTTATTATAAATTATATTTTGATGTAAATAGCAACAAATAGTCCGTAACTATAACTACGGCTGCATAGCAGGAAGAGACAATAGAAATACACATTATGCGTAGCCTGAATGTTTCTTAGTCAGCAGAAACAGTCATATGGAGTGATCAACACTATTTCCAGTGTACAGGTTGTCAAACTGTTGCTCAAACTATTGCTAGTCATTCCGAACATAAAAGCTACCAATAATCCAATTAGAAAAGTGATCATGTGTGTGGCCTAGCTTCAGGTATTAATAAATATAGCCCATTTAGCTAGCTCCCTGGTAATGGGGAAGCCTTTCCCTGTGTATGCACGTGACAATTCTTTGGGAAGCAAACTTTCCATCCAACTGCTGCGTGCTGCTTCTAGGGCTTCATTTAAAGCAAATGTGTGACTGTCTGCCTGTGCCTGTAGAGAGTGTGCGATCAAAATGGTAAGATGTGACATTTGTGTGCAACATTTGTCGAAACTTCACAAAGTTCAGTGCTAGCTAGTATCGAAGAAGTGTAACATATTGCCCTGCCACGACCTCAACTGCTGGTGTGCTGCTACTTTTTATTCCAGATTAATATTATTGGTTGCAAATTGCTATGGATACTAGAACTATATGGCGCCACTTTTACCAAGATGTCAGTATAGGCTAAGGATCGTGTGTGTATGTGTGAATGAGTGGGCAGGTGTGTATGTGTGTGCCATATTGTTGTTTACTGACACATGTGAGGTATTGGTAGTGACAATGAATTGTAGGATGTCTGGCATATCTTAATGGAAGAGGAACTTGCTAAATATATATTATTCATTTGATACAGGAGAATATCACGAGTCTGTTGGCTTAGTATTTACGCGAGTGCCGCAGGCACGAGCGTAAATACCGCCAATCAGACGAGTGATATTCTCGGGTATCCAATGGATAATAAATTTATTAGGTACTGCTCATGGGCGAATACCTTGGTAACAAGAAATTTACCTAGGGGGACGTAATAACCCAACGTAATAACTATGAACACAGGTGATATGGAAAAATATTGCCCTAAGCCACATCCTGTTTACTTTAATGCATTTTCTATGTGGCAACAGTTATCAGGCTCTGTTCAGTACCTAATAATAAACAATAACACGTTGGTCTCTATACTATGATATAAACAAATTAAAGCTTGGTTGATGACATTTTTGCCATGGGAAATAATTTGGGTAGTTCAAATGAGAACATACTCACAACATATATAAATTATGCTCTCTTTTTTCCAAATAAAGACAGAATTAAAACTTAGTCTGCATTGAATAAAGTGTGCATTAAACACTTTAGTCATCATCATACTATTGATGTTTAGATACTGTTTGTTTTCCTGATTAGAACACTGCCTAGGTTAGGACACAAGCTAGGTTAGGACATGATCTAGGCTGGGACATGGCCTAGGTCAGGACATGGCGTAGGCTAGGAAATGACCTAGGTTAGGACATGATCTAGGCTGGGACATGGCCTAGGTCAGGACATGGCGTAGGCTAGGAAATGACCTAGGTTAGGACATGATCTAGGCTGGGACATGGCCTAGGTCAGGACATGGCGTAGGCTAGGAAATGACCTAGGTTAGGACATGATCTAGGCTGGGACATGGCCTAGGTCAGGACATGGCGTAGGCTAGGAAATGACCTAGGTTAGGACATGATCTAGGCTGGGACATGGCCTAGGTCAGGACATGGCGTAGGCTAGGAAATGACCTAGGTTAGGACATGATCTAGGCTGGGACATGGCCTAGGTCAGGACATGGCGTAGGCTAGGAAATGACCTAGGTTAGGACATGATCTAGGCTGGGACATGGCCTAGGTCAGGACATGGCGTAGGCTAGGAAATGACCTAGGTTAGGACATGATCTAGGCTGGGACATGGCCTAGGTTAGGACATGGCGTAGGCTAGGAAATGACCTAGGTTAGGACATGATCTAGGCTGGGACATGGCCTAGGTCAGGACATGGCGTAGGCTAGGAAATGACCTAGGTTAGGACATGATCTAGGCTGGGACATGGCCTAGGTTAGGACATGGCGTAGGCTAGGAAATGACCTAGGTTAGGACATGATCTAGGCTGGGACATGGCCTAGGTCAGGACATGGCGTAGGCTAGGAAATGACCTAGGTTAGGACATGATCTAGGCTGGGACATGGCCTAGGTTAGGACATGGCGTAGGCTAGGAAATGACCTAGGTTAGGACATGACCTAGGCTGGGACATGGCCTAGGTCAGGACATGGCGTAGGCTAGGAAATGACCTAGGTTAGGACATGATCTAGGCTGGGACATGGCCTAGGTCAGGACATGGCGTAGGCTAGGAAATGACCTAGGTTAGGACATGGCCTAGGTTAGGACATGGCCTAGGTTAGGACATGGTGCAGGCTAGGAAATGACCTAGGTTAGGACATGACCTAGGTTAGGACATGACCTAGGTTAGGACATGACCTAGGTTAGGACATGACCTAGGTTAGGACATGACCTAGGTTAGGACATGACCTAGGTTAGGACATGACATTGATTTAAATATGATGAAGGTTAGGACACAAACTAGGTTACGACATGACCTAAGTTATGATAAGTCCTAGGTTCAGACACGATATAGGTTAGGACATGAACTAGGTTAAAACACAATCTAGAGGACATGATCTAAGTTAGGACATGACCTACGTTAGAACACAACCTACGTTCGGACATGACCTAGGTTAGAAAATGACCTAGGTTAGGACACGACCTAGGTTAGAACACAACCTACGTTCGGACATGACCTAGGTTAGAAAATGACAGGTTAGGACACGACCTAGGCTAAGACATGACCTAAGTTAGGACATGACCTAAGTTAGGACACGATCTAGCTTAGAACACGACATTGGTTAGGACACGACCTAGGTTAGAACACAACCTACGTTCGGACATGACCTAGGTTAGAACACAAACTACGTTCGGACATGACCTAGGTTAGAAAATGACCTAGGTTAGGACACAACCTAGGTTTGTACACAATTTAGGTTAAGACACGATTTAGGTTAGGACATGAACTATGTTAAAACACAATCTAGAGGGCATGATCTAAGTTAGGACATGAACTACGTTAGGATACGACCTAGCTTAGAACACGACATTGGTTAGGAAACGACCTAGGTTAGAACACAAACTACGTTCGGACATGACCTAGGTTAGAAAATGACAGGTTAGGACACGACCTAGGCTAAGACATGACCTAAGTTAGGACATGACCTAAGTTAGAAAATGACCTAGGTTAGAAAATGACCTAGGTTAGAAAATGACCTAGGTTAGAAAATGAACTAGGTTAGAGGACAAAACCTTGGTTAGGAAATGATGTAGGCTAAAACACGATCTAGTTTAGACAATGTCGTAGATTAGGACATTACCTAAATTAGGACTCGTCCTAGGCTAGGACACAACCTAGATTTGTACACAATTTAGGCTAAGACACGATTTAGGTTAGGACACTATTTAGGTTAAGACATGACCTAGGTTAAAACACGACTAAGGTTTAGACTTGGCCTAGGTTAAGACACGATTTAGGTCAGGAAACGACCTAAATAATTTTATGGGCATTTGTAATAGCTAGCTTGGTGTACAGTAATACCTTCGCTTTCGCTAGTCTCCATGAGGCATGTGCGCCTTAGAGAGCTGGCCCACGCGACTAAGTGTTTACACCCTTGGTGCTTCATTTCAGTCCTGTATAACTAATATTGGACACAAATGGCATATCATACAGGAACGAGAAATTCAGGATGAATGGAAAAAAATTCCACCAGATAGAAGTTAAAGCTGGCCTATATATAGCTACCTCTATAGGGTATTCAGGGGAGTCGATAAAACTATATTGGCTTTGGAAATAAAACCTGTATACAGGTATTTCAATACAGCTGTTTTTTGTTGTTGTTTTCAGAATTGAACCTCTCATTTTGGGTGTACCAGTCATGTGACTACAAACACAAAAGCTAGCACAACTATTCAACCGCTAAGAGAGGTTCTTCGCAGCGAAAGCTACAAATTTAATAAATTACAAAATTTTGATGGGACATCACATGGGACTTTTGTATTGCCCCATTGGACAATTGATGGCATTACTGGACAACACTAAAGATTAAAGAATAAACAAAACTTTGAAAAAGCACTTTTTAAAATGGTGCACTTTCCATTTTCATAATTTCACCATCTTTGAATTTTCCATGAACCTGGCTCTAGCATAATTGGTAGCTCTTATATTGAGCTAAAAATGTGATAATACTTTTAAATATCAGTTTTAATTTAAAGCAGTGATTTGGGATGTCACATGAGGCAAGTGACTGGTTCAGTTTCCATACTTTTCAGAGCTAATTAGCAAACAGACAGGTTTTCTTCTCTAGGTTTCTGCTTAAAGCAATACTTAAATTCTGTGAGTTTGAGTTTGCTTTGTTTTCTATTAATATTCACAGCATACGTACATTTTTCATCTTCTTATAATAATAATAATAATAATAATAATAATAATATTAATTATTATTATTATTATTATTATTATTATATTTACATAATAATATAATATATTATTATAATTACTGTAATTACTGTTGTTGTTTTTGTTTTTATTGTTATTATTATTGTGGGCTCACAGGGGGATCCCACATTCAAGGAAAGGGAAAGTCCCAGCAAGAGCAGGAACAGCCCTGCTGAAAGCTGAATTCACAAACAGACAGTAGCATGAAAGGTGTTGATTACTAGTTGATGTTTGTCATTGTGTGTTGTTGCATACCATATTTGGAATTGTCATATGTGCTGTATTCTGATTGGATGTATCATTGCCGTGGATGACTAAGTATAAAGCCATCCACTATCATAGTTGTAGTCAGTCTATTCTATAAGCAAGTATCAACCAGTTACTGCTTGTGCGCTTCGGCGTGAATTGACTCTGGTGGCAGCGACAATAAGCTGTCTACCTTGCGTGCGACCTGGTCCCGAGGAACCAAGGGCCCACAATTATTACTAAAGCAAATAAAGTAAAAAATTATACTGAATGTTTGTATTATTTACAGTTACTTCTAGTATCAAAACAGATGCCATGATTGCTCAGCAACTATGAAGAAAGGAATGGATTTATTCCTCAAGTAGTACAAAGAGTTACTCGTAGTTAATTGTGATAAAAATGTCAGTAAAAGAAGTTTGCGCTTCAAGAAGTCTACTGTTAATTGTGAGAAGTATGTATAATATAAAAAGAAATTAAAAAAGTAAAGCCACCAAAGCATTTTCGCATCCTCTGTTTTGTCTCATGACTTACACAGAAAGTTGAAACACAGACAAATCTCATAGCTAGAAATTTCAAAGAGAAGGCTCACCATGCAGGTTGATTGCAAAATGAGACTCCATGGAAAGGAATGTGCCTTAGCAATTACAGTGATTATTCACAATTTTATTATTTTCCAAGTGTTTGTTCATTTCAATGTTGGCTAGTATATAGCTACCTAGCTTATTTTTTCAGGGTTTTATACAAAACTTTTTCCCAAAAATGTCAAAACTTATTCTGAGTCGCTGTTTGTTTGTTTTCTAATAAATTATTTACCTAAACGAGTAGTGGCTATTGTTAAAGTAGGCTACTTTTAAAAATAAACATTCTAAAAGTAGAGAATAAGGTCATGAAATCATTCTAGAGAATAGAACTTGGCTTGGCTGATAAGATTTAAATTGGACAAATTCAAACTGATTAGCCACAGAAATATGCTATAGTCGTTCTTAGATCCCGTTGTCATATTGTTACTAGGTGCACTAACTTGGTAAGTGTGCACTATTTTTTGCCTTTAGCCATTTCTGCGAAAATATATAGCTAGAAATAGCTAGAAATTTCAAAGGGAAGGCTCACCATGCAGGTTGCTATATTGTTACTAGGTGTAACAATATAGTGCTAGTGGCAACTGGGCATGTGTAAACAAGATCTAAAATAGTTAGAGCATAAGCGCTTAGGTACTGGTGAATTTAGTGCACTAAATCCACCAGTACCTAAGCACTTATGCTCTAACTATTACTTAGTACTATACACGTATTTGTTAGTATTCGTAATAAATGTGGATAGCACGCGCCCACAAATGCTGGCGTTCGTGGTTACTTCGCTGGAGTCCTGGAATTATCCGACGCCACTAGGTTATTGCAGATTTCTTTCTGTTTGGACAGTTTGTTATTGCATTATTACTGAGCGATTAGCTACTACCCGCGATCAAATCGGTGAAAAATAAACGTTGATCTTGACTTTTGACGAGTTATGGAAGAAATGGAGTATTCTTACCGTGATAACTGGATTGTGCCTAATGAAATTCCTCCTGATCAATTCTCTAGCCATCCCCAAGGGGAAATAGTCAGGAAGGCTGAAGAATATTCAAGCAGTACCTGGTTCATCAACCAGCAGCAGCCAGGAGGAAAATTCCTGAACAAAGAGGCCATGAATTACTCATTCCCTGTCTCTATGAATGAAGTTTCAAGATCCCATCCAACTCAACACACAAGGAAGTGTTCTGCCCCTTCCCTTGCTCACTATATGACAAACAATGAGAGGGGTGTAGTCCATGAGTCATCTTTATTGGAGAACAATGCCAGCTATTTATTTTCAAATGACAACCAATTGGCAGCATCATTCCCACAACAGTATAGAAGAGATGCAGTTGTCAACAGTGAGCCCACCTATTGCAAGCCATTTTCAGTCCATCCTCCCAAGCCTGCTCGTACATCCAGCCAGATGTCAAATTTATGGATTCCTCCTCCAATGAATTCAGCTAAATTGGAAAGAGGCTTTGGTAACGGAGTAATAGACACTGAGATGGTATGGGACCAGAACGCCAACAATGGAGCTAACCAAAATCAGTTTTCAACACGGTCGCTGGACGAAGGAAAAATGAGGGACTCCTTTCTTGGTGACTGGACGTCAGCTTGTTGGAATTCTTCACCACTAACCGAGGATACAACTTCCAAAACACCTTTTTCCTTGTTCTCAAAGCATCCAGCAAATCATGATGATAAAGAAGTGGTGAAGAATGAGTTTGGAGAGAAACTGAGCACTCACTATGCAGGATATCTTGATATGCCTTCGACAACATTACCAAGCAAAGCAACTCAGGGAGACCTGGGGAATGTTGGTTGGGACTACTTATTCACTGCTGATAATCACCACTCTGCAAACTATGGAGATATCTCTTCTGGACATGCCCCATCAAGTTCCTACTCCAACTTCAATCCCAATGAAGTCCAGTACAAAGATCATTGGGAGAGTGAGCTATTCCAGAAGATGACAAAGGAAAAGTGTCCCCAAAAGACAGTGCACAATGACCAGGCCTGGAAAACATCAAATGAAGGAAGTTCTCACTATCACTTTGAGAATGACTGTCATGGATGCTGGTTCACATCATCTCCTCCAAGTGCTCATCATTGGTTGCCCTCTGAGCAGACACCTCCTCGAGCTCTTTCCACCAGTTTCCTCACAACTCATCCTGAAGAAACACAGCACGAGGACCTAGATGTGAGTGAGCTTGTGGACGAGGTGATAAAAGATGTGAACACTAACAACATGGAGCTCAACCATCAGCCCTTCACAGCATCAACTGACCAACTATCACATGACAGATATGGGGAAGCAGAATGCTACTTGGAAACAGCATCCAACATGCAGCAGTATGCAGAAACTACGAGTTTTCCTCTCAATACTTCTACAGATTTCTCGAAGTACCAGAGCTTTACACCTGTGAATGAGGTTTACTATAAAATAGAAGACAGTAATTTTGAGGAACAAGTCTCTAGATATGACTTGGAGCAGATTGAAGATCAAATAGCATTTGAAGACCGTCAACACACCATTGAAATGGAAATGGAAGAATTCAACAGATCTCCCAACAGTTACAACAACATTGAGGAAATACTGGTAGTGGATGGGAATGAACCAGGAAATGGTAGAGATGATTTTGACCAATATGCTAAAAACATCGTTGAGGAAAGATATTTGGTAAATGATTACCAATGGAATGTGAAAGTGGAAAGGAATGAAGACAAGAAAACTGACGATGACAAAAAACTGGACAAGGACGAGGAAACTAACGAGGACGAGACAGAGGAAACAGACCAGGTCCAGTGTACCGATGATAAAAATGGCGAAATAAATGAGGACTACAATAAAGTAGGGGAAGAAATTGGACATGAGGATACTGATGAAGAAATTGATGAAGATGATGAATTTGCCAATGGTAGTGATGATGATGATTTCAGTACTGAATTTGAAGAGGATGAAGAATTGGATGACAGTGAGGATTTTGATACTGAATCTGAAAGGGACAATGTATTTGACTTTGACACAAATACAAACTCAGAATTCACAGTGGGAGAAGTGGATACTGATACTGATGCAAGCTCATCTCACAGTGGTTACTGTTTCTCTGGTCAAGCCATTGCACGCTCTCATGGATGCAATGACATTCGAGTCTTTGCATATTCGACCAGTGCAGGTTTAAGACAAGCAGTTAGCATAGAGATGATGGACAATTCCATTGAGCAATGTTCCAATGTGATTGCCACTGATGCAGATGAGGCTCTCTACACCATCTTAGAGGTGGATGAATCACAAAACAGAATCCAAGAATGCATCACAAGTTCCATTACATCTTTGGACGGACTGCATCATAATGAGCCCAGTAGTAGTACCAGTTTAGATGCACATGTTGAAGACTTGGAATACAGTCAGAGATATTCAGAGGACATTTCGGATGTTGACATAGATGAGATCAACTCTGGTGATATACATACTCAGGACGTTCCCAAGGTTGGTTGCTATAGCTACAAAATGTTATTATCATTACCCTTTTCATTGTATCTGTTTATCAAATTTAGATGCAAAGAAGGAAGAAATGGCTGGGAAGGCTTAGGAAAGCCAAACGAAGACTTGCAGCACCTATACGATGTCTGATGTGCTGTATAGCAACACCAAGCCAAGAATAAACTTATTTATTTAAATTTCTATAAACATTATTAAGTTTTATGACATGATCGTTGTTGAAATTATCAAAACAACATCAGTTTTAACTGACAACCTTAAAGTAAATAAAGAATAACAACATAAGTTATATCAGGGAGTGTGGTAGCACTCATTATTTAGGAGCGACTCCTAATTTGTGCATTAGTTGGTCATACTTTTAAAAAAGCATCAAGATTACAGCATTCAGAGAACAGCTATTCTCCATAATGCTTGCTTTGTTCTTGAGACCCCAGTGAACACAATTCAAATTCTTTACGAAAATTAAGGAATAAATAAAATATTTAATAAAGCACTTTTCAAAATGGTGCACTTTCCATTTTTTGATTAATGTTTATAAATAAATAAATATAAATATGTATATATACATAATCAAATCAATAAATATATCAATAAAAAAGTAAATAAATATTTAAATGTATAGTTAGAATGTTACGGCAAGGATAAAGGTCTCCTAATTCCTATTCCATTTGATGCTTGTGGTCACATGAGCAATGTTTGTGTCATGGAGTCAAATAATTGGTTATTGTACCTATTATTACCATTCATTCATTCATTCATTCATTCATTCATTCATTCATTCATTCTATCCTGAGAACATCTTTTCAGATAAGATTTATAGATATTGTATCTGCAAAAAATACTTCTCTCAGTTAGTTTGCTACAAGCACCAATAACAAGCGATCAGAAGTTATTCAGTTATGGACACGAGGTTACAGTCAGAGGAACCTAGCTCATCTAGTCAATCTCTCCCCAGTGGTTTCCAAGAGGCCATTGACTCTGCATACAGCTTAGAGTGCAGTAGCCAGCTTTCCAGAGCAGACTACGAGCGGGAGTCATTTTCTAAAATAGGAAACGAATTATAGTGACTAAACCAGGAAGGTAAGTAGCCATTGATAAAGAGAATGAGCAAAAGTTTTACTATATTTTTGTCCCTTTATTTTGTGCTCTACTGCAGACAATTATTTCCAGCTCTTATGCTGGACATCCAAGGACTGAAACCCAACAAGGACTACCATGTTTCCTTACGTTTTGTATCAGCCGACAACCAGCGGTATCGATACTCCTGCATGAAGTGGATTGCTACTGGAGAATCAGAGGTGGTACAAAGTGAGATTAAAATTTAATCTTACCACATCAAAACTCATTTTTTGCCACGGGAGAATGACTTGGGGAGTTGACATAAGAACATACACACAACATATGGAAATTATACCCGATTTTTCCAAATAAGGACAAATTACAAAACTTTGTCTGCATTAAAGAAAGTGAGCATTTCATAGTTGATGTTTAAATCCTGCTTGTTATGCCTAATTAGAACACGACCTTGGCTGGAATTACCTAGGCTAAGACATGATCTAGGTTAGGACATGACTTAGGTTAGGACACGACCTAATTCAGGACACAACCTAGACTAGTGCATGATGACCTAATCCAATCTAGGTTAGGACACGACCTAGGTTAGGACATAACATTCGTTAGGAAATGAACTAGGTTAGGACATGACCTAGGTTAGAATGTGAACTATGTTAGGACATAACCTAAGTTAGGACTCTGCCTAAGTTTGGACACGACTTGGCTAGGAGAAAACCTAGGTTAGTACACAACGTAGGCTAGGATATGAATGATATTAGGACACGACCAATGCTGGGACATGAGCAAGGTTTGAACAAGACCTAGGTTAGGACACGACTTACATTAGGATATGAACTAGGTTAGGAGACATGACCTAGATTAAGACACGACCTAGGTTAGGACATGACCTAGGTTAGGACATGACCTAGGTTAGAACACGACCTAGGTTAGGACACAACCTAGGTTAGGAAATGACCTAGGTTAGTACACGACCTAGGTTAGGACATGACCTAGGTTAGGACATCACCTAGTTAGTACACGACCTAGGTTAGGACATGACCTAGGTTAGGACATGACCTAGGTTAGGACATGACCTAGGTTAGGACATGACCTAGGTTAGGACATGACATAGGTTAGGACAAGACCTAGGTTAGGACACGACTTAGGTTAGGATATTACCTAGAAAAGGACACGACCTAGGTTAGGACAAGACGTGGATTAGGACAAAACTAGGTTATAATATGACCTACATTAGGACATTAGGTAGGCTAGGACACAACCAGGCTAAGATTCAATTTAGGTTAGGACACGACCTAGGTTAGGACACAACATTCGTTAGGAAATGAACTAGGTTAGGACATGACCTAGGTTAGAACATGACCTAGGTTAGGACATGACCTAGGTTAGTACACGACCTAGGTTAGGGACATGACTTAGGTTAGGACATGACCTAGGTTAGGACACGACCTAGGTTAGGACATGACTTAGGTTAGGACACAACCTAGGTTAGGACATGACCCAGGTTAGGATATTACCTAGTAGGACACGAGTTAAGCTAGGACATGACCAAGGTCAGGACCCGACCTAGGTTAGGACATGACCTAGGTTAGGACATGACCTAGGTTAGGACACGACCTAGGTTAGGACATGACTTAGGTTAGGACACAACCTAAGTTAGGACATGACATAGGTTAGGATATTACCTAGTAAGACACGAGTTAAGCTAGGACATGACCTAGGTTAGGACCCGACCAAGGTGACACGACCTAGGTTAGGACATGACCTAGGTTAGGATATTACCTAGGTTAGGACACGACTTAGACTAGGACATGACCTAGGTTAGGACACGACCAAGGTTAGGAAATGACCTAGGTTAGGACATGACCTAGGTTAGTACACGACCTAGGTTAGTACACGACCTAGGTTAGGACATGACCTAGGTTAGGACACAACCTAGGTGAGGACACGACCTAGGTTAGGACTTGACCTAGGTTAGTACACGACCTATGTTAGGACACGACTTAGGTTAGGATATTACCTAGGTTAGGACATGACCTAGGCTAGGACAAGACATGGATTAGGACAAAACTTGGTTATAATATGACGTACATTAGGACATTAGGTAGGCTAGGACACAACCAGGCTAAGATTCAATTTAGGTTAAGACACGACCTAGGTTAGGACACAACATTCAGTAGGAAATGAACTAGGTTAGGACATGACCTAGGTTAGAACATGACCTAGGTTAGGACATGACCTAGGTTAGGACATGACCTAGGTTAGGACATGACCTAGGTTAGGACACAACATTCGTTAGGAAATAACCTAGGTTAGGATATGACCTAGGTAAGGATATGACCTAGAGTAGGATATGACTTAGGTTAGGACACGAATTAGGTTATGACACAATCTAGGCTAGGACAAGACCTGGGTTAGGACACAATCTTGGTTAGAATATGGCCTAGGTTAGGACATCACCTAGGTTAGGCCAAGATTTAGGTTAGGATATGACCTACATTAGGAAATAAACTAGGTTAGGACATGACCTAGATTTGGACACAACCTAAGTAAGAATATGAACTATATTAGAACACAGCCTAGGTTAGGACACAACTTAAGTTAGGACATGACCTAGGTTGAGACAACCAAAATAAGGACACGGCCTATGTTAGGATATGATCTAGGTTAGGACATGACCTAGGTTAGGACACGACCTAGGTTAGGATACACCCTAGGTTAGGACACAACATAGGTTAGGACACGTCCTAGGTTAGGACATGACTTAGGTAAGGACAAGACCTAGGCTAGGACAAGACATGGGTTAGGACAAAAACTTGGTTATAATATGACCTACGTTAGGACATTAGGTAGGCTAGGACACAACCAGTCTAAGATTTAATCTAGGTTAGGACACAACATTCGTTAGGAAATAACCTAGGTTAAGACATGACCTAGGTTAGAATGCGAACTATGTTATAACATAACCTAAGTTAGGACTCTACCTAGGTTTGGACATGACTTAGCTAGGAGACGACCTAGGATAGTACACAACGTAGGTTAGGATATGAATGATATTAGGACACGACCAATGCTGGGACATGAGCAAGGCTTGAACAAGACCTAGGTTAGAACACGACTTACATTAGGATATGAACTAGGTTAGGAGATATGAACTAGGTTAGGAGACATGACCTAGGTATGGACACAACCTAAGTTAAAATATGACCTAGGTTAAGACACTACCTAGGTTAGGACATGACCTAGGTTAAGATATGAACTAGGTTAGGACATGACCTAGGTTAGAACACGACCTATGTTAGAACACGATATAGGCTGGGACAAGACCTAAGTTAAGACACAATTTAGAGTAGGACATAAATATTAGTGTGCGGTACCCTGAAATGTATGGATTTAGAAACTCGAAGGCTTCAGGGTCTGGGCGTAGTGAGGACGCTATTATGAGCCTGAGGGTTTCTAAATCCAGCAGATTTCTATGGTACCCCACTCTAACTTTTTTAGAACAAGAGGATATGCTAAATCAAGCAGATTTCTATGGTACCCCACTCTAACTTGTTAGAACAAGAGGATATGCTAAAACTATACATAGAGATGGAACAGAAGTACCCAATGAATATATTCAATATTGTGACTGCTCATCTTGCTTGGGCAAACCTTGGTGTTCAACATGGGGAATTTGTGAGGAAGAAGGCGAACTAGAATTAACAACAATGCAAAAAGAATATAATGATGACTTTGATTTAGACCCCGATTATGATAAGATTTTCCTACGGTGCAGATTACACGAAGAATTCTCTAGTAATCAAGTCTTTTACGATACCCGTTACACTAACCGATTTGCACCACCAAAATCAAATAATGAAGTCAAAGAAGCCAGAAAAACATGTATACCTATAAAGAGCAGGGAAGATATGAAGTATTGAATTTGGTAAGATTGGACCAACACTGAGGAATTACTACTGAATTGACAATTCTAGTAGCTAATCTCTCACCATTCCACTTGAAACTTTCACCAAATTAGCTAATTATCACAAAACTGTGAATCAATGCTAGACCTAATTTACAAACTATCAATGTAGCTTATTTTCAAACTAATAAATTGTCATAGCTTCGCAAAAGCGGTAAAAAACGTAAGATATTTTCAAAATTATTATTTCTTGGCAATAAGTCGCAACTGTTATCACAAATGAGTGTTTTCTAAGTGCTGTTGGGCATGATTCTATGTGAATTAGATTCAAGCAACGAACAAATCAAATTAACATATTTAGTTATACTCTGTTCTAATTTAGGTTAGGACATGACCTAGGTTAGGACAGGTTAGTACATGACCTAGGTTATGACACTACCTAAGTTAGGACATAACCTAGGTTAGGAGAGGACCTAGGTTAAGACGTGACCTACATTAAGACATGAACTAGGTTTGGATACAACTTATGTTAGGATATGAACTATGTATAAACATGACCTGTTCGGTTGAGCAGAGTGCATTAGATTGTAAACAGCAGTGTGTATGATTAAGTTGTCTAATATGTAATACTAGTAAAGTTTGTTTCAGTTCATCCTATTGTGAGGATAAATATTGCCTCCATTGATGTGTGAGCATTTTCCAGTATTCGTCGAGGCTGTCCCAGATACCATTTCCAATGAATATGGAGGGGAGAAGGGAGGATGGAGACCTGAGTAGCTATGATGAGTGCAGCCATTTTCTGGTATGCGAGAATTGTGAGGGATCACGTATTGCGCTCTAGGATGTACGAGGGGCCAGAATGTGGAGAAGTGGTCTGAGGAGGACGAAGAGGAGGAAACATTCAGTTAGCCATTGCTGAGTGGGTAGTTAGAGGTTGTGCCAGGTAAACGAGAAAATGTGGCTTCTGCAGAGGAGAAGCTCCAGGATTTGTGGGCAGAGTCAATTTTGCACATCCGTTAGGCACACACAGCATGGAATGATTGGTGAAGGAGCCAACACAGCTGGAGCTGGGTGTGGTTTGCATTCCACTACTACGAGTCGCACTGAAATCTAAATAGAACTAGTGATGCGCTCTAATAGCACAAAATAGCGAAGCTAGCGATACATGTTCCCTGTAATTGCAGCTATTCCATGCATGATTGGTGTGGCTAGGAACATTTAATGGCTTTTCAAAAAGAAAGATTCTTTACTTTGCTACCTGTTTCTGTTTAGTTTTAGCTCTCCTCCTCCTTGCCCTGTCTTTTTCATTTCTTATCTCTCTCCTTACTAATTTTTCTTCTGGAGTTTCTAACGCCTCAAAGCTCTTGACCGAGCGTTTCTAACGTTTTGTCTCTCTTTCGCTAAATTTGTTTCACTGGGCATCGCTACTTCGTACGGCGGGGTAAACAAAACAAAATGTTGCTAAGAAGGTTACCCAGCCCGCGCAAGCGCGTAGGAGAAAATGTGAACACGTACGCCCACGCAAGAACAAAAACAATTCCTAGACACCTAACAAAAAAAATAACAAAAAATATATATACTAGTGATGTGCTCTAATAGCACAAAATAGCGAAGCGAGCGATGCATGTTCCCTGTAATTGCAGCTATTCCATGGCTACAAAATGCTGTCAGATTCTTTACTTTGCTACCTGTTTCTGTTTTGTTTTAGCTCTCCTCCTACTTGCCCTGTCTTTTTCATTTCTTATCGCTCTCCTTACTAATTTTTCTTCAGGAGTTTCTAACGCCCTCAAAGCTCTTGACCGAGCGTTTCTAACGTTTTGTCTACTGGGCATCACTACTTCGTACGGCGGGTAAACAAAACAAAATGTTGCTAAGAAGGTTACCCGGCCCGCGCAAGCGCGTAGGAGAAAGCCGCGCAAGTGCGTAGCAGAAAGGGTACACACGTACGCCCACGCAAGAACAAAAACAATTTCTAGACCTAACTAGTGATGTGCTTGAGCACAAATGGCGAGCGAGCCTAAAGACTATACTATTTTTATATGAATGATTTTGACTTCTAACACTGAAGCTACTGAAAATAAGGTCGAGTTTTTAAATTTCGCATACACGGTGAAGGAATTTCAGTGCTATAGTAACAACTCTCTGCAACTGCTTGAATTGAAGGGAAAAAACAACAAAACAATACACGTTATTTAAAAGTTTTCTTTGTGATATTCTTTAGCTAAGTAGTGGTTGTAACACACAATGCTTTGACACAACTGGACATGCACCTACACAGACTTACCTTTGCGGTAGTCTAGTGGACAATGTATTTTCAAGTAAATACTGTTGCGCACGGCTTATAACCATGACAAAGAGCGCATTGACTTACCACCGCCACTAACTCGAATAGAAATGGAAGTCCCTTAAGTTTTCAAGTTTTAACTGCACCCGCAAAAGAATTCAAAACTGTAAACAATTCAATTTCTAGGGTGATACGGGTACTGATCGATAAACCAGAGGATTCTGTTTAGTGCAATTTGGGACGGGTCGAACGCCGAGCGAACACAAAAATGCGAGGGTCAAAGTACAAAATGACAAACGTACGTCCATATATATAAATAAATAAACTAGTGGTGTGCTTGAGCACAAATGGCGAGCTAGCCTTAAACTACACTATTGTTAAATGATTGATTTTAACAAGTAACACTCAAGCTACTAAAATAAAGTCGAGTTTTTAAATTACGTATATGCGGTAAAGGGGATTCAATGCCATAGTAACCGCTCCCCCCAACTGTTTGAATTGAAAAAGAAGCAACAAAATCAAGTCACGTTTTATTCAAAGTTTTCTTTGTGACATTCTTAATAGTAGTTGTAACGCACAATACTTGCACACAACTGAACATACCTACGCTAGACTTACCTTCGTGGTTCGTCTAGTGGACAATGAATTTTCAAGTAAATACTGTTGAGTAGGGCTTATAACTGTGACAAATTAACTTACCACCGCCACTAACTCGAATAGAAATGGAGCTCCCATAAGTTTTTGAGTTTTAACTGCACCCGCATTCAAAACGGTAAACAATTCAATTTCTAAGGTGATACTGGTAATGGTCGCTAAACCGGAGAATTCTGTTTAGTGAAGTTTGGGACCTGGTCGAACGCGGAGCGAACACAAAAATACGGAGGGTCAAAGTACAAAATGACATACATACGTCCATATAATATAATAATAAATAAACTAACATCCCCAATTTTCAATTGTGTAACCCCTGTAAGTGTCTCGCTCGCTACGCTCGCTGCCAATAAACAAACATCCCCGATTTTCGATTGTGTTACCCCTGTAAGTGTATCGCTCGCCAATAAATATATATATCTATCGCGAACTCATTAGAGAATCAGCTCCGCTCGCTTCGCTCGCTTCGCTGAATTATATATATATCGCGGACTCATTAATAAGTCAGCTCCGCTGGCTTCGCTGAATTGTGTTCAGAATGACTAGCAATAGTTTAAGCAACAGGCTGACAACTGTACACAGGAAATAGTGTTGATCACTCCATATGACTGTTTCTGCTGACTAAGAAACATTCAGGCTACACATAATGTGTATTTCTATTGTCTCTTCCTGCCATGCAGCTGTAGTTATAGTTACGGACTATTTGTTGCTATTTACATCAAAATATAATTTAAAACATCAAAATAGTTGAACTGACAAACAAAATAGCTGATAAAATGATAGTGATGTTTAAAGCATAAGTCTTACAGTATGCACATGTGTGTTTGATATAACTAGGTTGCACCTTATGCGAGTTCATTTCAGTTCATCCCTTTGTAATGGACTTCAGGTCCATTAGTGTGTGACTTTTCTCTATTCATCATGATTGGCAAGGCTGCCCTAGAAACCGTCTCCAATGGATATGGATGGGGGAAAGGTGGATAAAATATTGGGTGGCCATGATGAATGCAACCATTTCCAGGTGCGGGAGAATTGTGAATAGGCAGATGTAGTGGGCTAGGATGAACGTGTAGTTTGAATTTAGAAGACTGGTCCGAGGAGATGTTCAGTAGGCCATTGCCAAGTGAGTAATTAGTGGGTGTGCCAGGTAACTGAGAGAGTGTAGTTCCCACAGTGGAGAAGCTGACAGGACTTGTGGGCAGAGTAGCATTCGCACATCTGTTGGGTACAGGCAGAGAAGTAGGGTAGGTGACAGAGCCAGCAATGCTGGAGCTGGGTGTGGTCTGCATTCCACTACAAGTCGCCTGGAAAGCTAGAAGCATAATAATAGTTAAAATTTAGCAATACATTTTGCAGTTATTACTACAAATAATTGTGAATTGCTAATTTTCCTTGAATCCCTGCATTCATAATATGAATCAGTTCAAGTTTGAGTAGCTATAGTGATTACTTACAAGACAAGGATTGTGTTGGTGGCAAGTGGAAAAGGAATGTTCTGCCAGTAATGTGTCATCATGAACCTGTCTAATGGCTGACTCTCCTGGCTTGAGTGGACACAGAAGGAGGTCTTCTTAAAGTGAAATCCCTTGGCAAAGGGGTTGTTGTCAATTTTGAGTTGAGTCAGCTTCACATTTTGATATGCTGACACAACAATAAAAGTAGTGTCTTTCAGTGACACGCTAATGGAGGCGTGACTCGAATGTGCTGGAACCACAATTACTTCTAGGAAATACTTGTGCATTGTGTGTAGGATAATCTACAAACATACATGAATGCATTCATTTGAGCAGTTAGTTACGATTTCTTTTCTTACATTTCCATCTCTAGACTTGGGGAAGTGGGTAATCTTCACTGACTTAAAGCTGATGGCCCTCTTCATTCAGAACATCCCAGTGTTGGGTGAGTTTGGGTGCGGTAGGATTTGCTTGGTCTCATTTTGTATAACCTCTGATTCTCCAGTAGCAATCCACTTCCTGCAGGAGTATCGATACCGCTGGTTGTCAGCTGATACAAAACGTAAGGAAACATGGTAGTCCCTATTGGGATTCAGTCCTTGGATGTTCAGCATAAGAGCTGGAAATAATCGTCTGCAGTAGAACACAAAATATATAGACAAATATATAGTAAAACGTTGCTCATTCTCTTTATCAATGGCTACTTACCTTCCTGGTTTAGTCACTATCATTTCATTTCCTATTTTAGAAAATGACTTCCATAGTTCGTCATTTTGTATCTTGATACCTATGGTTCTCTCCAGCTCGTAGTCTGCTCTGGAAAGCTGGCTACTGCATTCTGAGCTGTAGGCAGAGTCAATGTTCTCTTGGAAACCTGTGGTGGTAGACTGACTTGATGATCTAAGTTCCTCTGACCCATAGCTGACTGACTTCTGACTGCTTGTTGTAGCTGTTTGTAGAAAACTGACTGAGAGACTGCGCTGAGTAGCCCATTTCATAGCACCCTCGTGTGAAGGATGGATGTCATACAGCTAAGGTGCAAGATAATTCATATAATTACCAGCTCCACCATTGTGGTCACTTGTCTTCTGTTTACAGCCTCAGAATTCTACTGCCGGAAAAGAAATTATTGAGTTTCATATTCAGTAGCATATTTTTGCAGATACAATATCTATAAATCTTATATCCGAAAAGATGTAGTCAGGATAGAATGAATGAATGAATGATAATAATAGGTACAATAACCAATTATTTGACTTCAGCCAGCACTCCTACTAAAACACAGCTTTGTCGTATCCTTGTTTGCCACAATATTCTGACTATACAATTCAATATGCATTTATTGGTAGCAGATTCTACCAAGATAGACCTCTTGTGAGGTCTATCTTGTCAATCTCCACAACTATAACAAATTGTAATAGCCAAAGACTGAATATGAAGAGTATCTATATAATACTTAATAATTGGATAACACAATATGCAGCTTTTGTGTAAGTCTCTTGCTAGCTAGTAGCTAGAAAATTATTCTGAATTAATTGATATTGGCATCATTATATATAATTATATATATAGGTATTTATAGTCATAAATTCATAGCCTCTTAGACTGGTTATATAGGTCAATTTTGAAGTTGTGAGGAAAGGAACGTTAACATGTGTTCAATAACTTGATGTTTCATTTGTAAGCTAACCATAGCATTACAAGTTACAAGGAGACAAATATCAGCTTTATAACTATAGAAGTGTTCAATATTAGATTGAAACTTTCTCACCTAAAGGGGTCTGGATTAAAAAGGCTTTAACATCACAATTATCAAGTTCTGAACCTTCATAAAAATAGATTGAAACTTTCTCACCTAAAGGGGTCTGGAAAAAAGCAAAAAAAAAATGTGAAAAAATCCTAGTTGTCGCTGGGGATTCAAACCCAGGGCCACTGGCTTTAGCCACCAGTGCTCTATCCACTGAGCTACGACAACCCTCGACTTCCAAGACTCTTACATTTTTCCTTTATACTGTTGAGCAGTACCACTTGCTGCAGTCTCGTACTCAACAGACTACCAATTCGTCAGAACACCTTTTCGGTGTCGACTGAAAACACCTCTCCCTCCAGAGAGGAGCCTCAATTTGTGGATTAAAAAGGTTTTAACATGACTAAAGCCAGTGGCCCTGCGTTCAAATCTCCTGTTCTACTGCGAGTTCTTAACCCAGCTCCAGGAGCTTTGCTTGCATGGCTCACAGTGCCTGCTTAGTGCACAGGTATCCTGGCTCTGCCAGGTGCTAATATAACATTATGAGGAGTTATATATGCTGACAAAAAGTAGCTGACAAAAAATTAGTGATAGTAACAGGAGTGCAGTATGTTAAGTGTTAAATATCATTACACTTTGGAAGGCTTCGTTTCCCATATCAACGTGTATGGTCAATTTCTCACACTCCACAGCTAAAGTTTCTGTAGCTCACATGCGTAAACAAACATTTCACACAACTTTTTACACTCACCAACTCTTGGTCACGCACACCTCTCTATATAGTCTCCGTCTGCGTGCCGATTCTCTGGTTAATTTTTTAGCTCCACGTGTTTACTTGGTCTAAAGAAGATCTTTTCAAATCTGATGTCGACTGGCAGCTCAGACGAGCCAAACAGCCTTGTAGAAGTCAAGGACATGTTTGTGATGTTGGCCGCTCGCTGGGATAGTCTAAAGAGTCGGGTTACCGACAGATCTGCCAGGTTGGGCTCCCCATCGTTGTCTGGACTTGATGGAGACAACGTTTACCGCACTGAAGGCAGAGATTCCTTCAGAGGTGCCAGGAGAAATGCTCATGTCGTCAGCTACATCGAAACACATGCTGCTGTTGGCGCACTCGGAAGAGGAGGCAGCAAGGCAAGGGTCAGCAATGATCTTGTTACTGGATGCACTGGGTTTCATCGTGTACCCAATGAAGTCTGTGACAATGCCGAGCCAGAAAATGGAGTTCCTGGGCGTAGTGGTGGACACAACCTCCATGGAAGTTCACCTACCAGAGTAGAAGCTGCAGAAGATTCGTGCAGAGGCCAGATCTATGACACACTTGACGACGGTGTCGGCGAGAGCAGTGGCCAGACTCATTGGGAAGATGAGTCAGCAGCTCATGGAGGAAATGCACCAACAGAGCATATGATACACTCTTCAGTGTGTGGGATAGCTGGTGGTGGAAGGAACATCAATCCAGTTTCTTGCCCTGTAGGAGAAGTTGTGAATTTTCTCGCTTCCTTGGTGGGGAAAGGCCGCAGCTACAGGACGGTGAACTCTTACAGGCCGTCCATCTCCTCTGTGCACTGCAATGTTAATGGTGCACCCATGGGAAGCCATCCCTTGGTTAGCAGAGCGATGAAAGGGGCCTTCCACACCAGACCTCTGCTCCCCAAATACAAAAGACATGAGACATGAGGGTGGTGCTGAACTTCATCAGGTCGCTGGGTAACAACGAATCCTTGTCCTTCAAAGAATTGACATTGAAGACTGTGACACTCATGGTGCTGTCGCGCCCAATGAGGTCAGCAGACTTGGCAGCTCTAGAAGTGGATGCTATGCAGAAGCTGGCAGACGGAATGAACTTTGTGCCGAGGCACCTCAGCAAGCAGTCCAGACAAGGCAGGGTGATAGCTGGATTCTTTTCCCCCTGCATTTGATGAAGAACCGGTGCTTTTCCCAGCCAAAGCCGTGCTGCAATACGTAAGAGTCTCAGCTGAGAGAAGAGAAGACATGAACAAACTGTTCATCAGCATGACCAGACCTCACAAGCAAGTGGCAAGTGAAACGAACATTGGCAGAGGTTGGTATCGACGATGAAGTCATCAAGAGCCATTCCTTCCATGGTGCGGCTTCAATGAAGGCTGCAATGTCGAGTGCGATGTTTCAAGACATCCTGAAGATAGCTGACTGGTCTTCCAAGGGCATGTTCCACAAGTTCTACTACCGCCCTTCCAGTGAGGGAGAGTTTGGATGCCTGGTGGTGATGACACTCAGCTACAAAAAGCATGTTGATATGGGAGACAGAGCCTTCTGAAGTGTAATTCGAGAATGGCTCAGGCCATGTAATGGCTGCCAGCCATTGCTGGAATATATGAGGAAGGCGAAATCGAGCATATCATTATCCCTCCTGCCCACCACTGTTGTATGTTGTTGACTTGTGTCATGTTCTACAATTTAACTTATTCACATCGCTCTGTCCCTGCATGTCAATGTTATCACATTTACTGTATGTTGTTGATTTTACTGTATGCATTGTTGATAAGCTACAAAGTAACCAGATAATGGGGCGCACAGACGGAGACTATATAGAGAGGTGTGCATGACTAAGAGTTGGTGAGTGTAAAAAGTTGTGTGAAATATTTGTTTACGCATGCAAGCTACACAAACTTTAGCTGTGGAGTATGAGAAATTAACCATACACATTGATATGTTCAACTTCGCCTTCCTCGTATAATCCAGCAATGGCTGGTAGCCACACTATGTGGTCATAGCTATTCTCAAATTAGGTTGTATAATATGCAGTATTAATTCGTTTCAGTTCCATCTCATTGTAAGGGAATGAGATTTAAGAAGACCTCCTATGGTGTCCACTCAAGTCAGGAGTCAGCTATTGGTGAGGTCCATGATGACACCTTATGGCAGAACATTCCTCTTCCACCAGCCCAGTTCATGCCGCCACCAACAAAACTTTTGCATCAATCTTCATCTATGGAGTTGAATTCATCTTTACAATGAGATGAACTGAAATGAATTAATACTGCATATTATACAACCTAATTTGAGAATAGCTATGGCCACATAGTGGCTACCAGCCATTGCTGGATTATACGAGGAAGGCGAAGTTGAACATATCAATGTATATGATTAATTTCTTATACTCCACAGCTAAAGTTTTTGTAGCTTGCATGCGTAAACAAATATTTCACACAACTTTTTACACTCACCAACTCTTGGTCATGCACACCTCTCTATATAGTCTCCGTCTGTGCGCCCATTATCTGGTTACTTTGTAGCTTATCAACAATGCATACTGTAAAATCAACAACATACAGTAAATGTGATAACATTGACATGCAGGGACAGAGCGACGTGAATAAGTTAAATTGTAGAACATGACACAAGTCAACAACATACAACAGTGTTGGGCAGGAGGGACATTGATATGTTCGACTTCGCCTTCCTCATATAATCCAGCAATGGCTGGCAGCCATTACATGGCCTGAGCCATTCTCAAATTACATTTCGGAAGGCTCTGTCTCGCACATCAACATGCTTTTTGTAGCTGAGTGTCATCACCACCCATCCCTCAGCACCAGGCATCCAAACTCTCCCTCACTGGAAGGGCAGTAGTAGAACTTGTGGAACATGCCCTTGGAAGACCAGTCAGCTATTATCAGGATGTCTTGTAACATCGCATCTGACATTGCAGCCTTCATTGAAGTCGCACCATGGAAGGAATGGCTCTCATCGTCGATACTAGCGTCAGCCAACTTTCGTTTCAGCCAGCGTGCCACTATGCACAGAGTCACTTGCTTGTGAGGTCTGGTCATGCTGGTGAACAGCTTGCTCATGTCTTCTCTTCTCTCAGCTGAGACTCTTACGTATTCCAGCACGGCTTTGGCCAGGCAAAGCACCGGTTCTTCATCAAATCGGGAAAAAGAATCCAGCTATCACCCCTTGTCTGGACAGCTTGCTGAGGTGCCTCGGCACAAAGTTCATTCCATCTGCCAGCTTCTGCATAGCATCCACTTCTAGAGTTGCCAAGTCGGCTGACCTCAATGGGCGCAACAGCGCCATGAGTGTCACAGTCTTCAATGTCAATTCTTTGAAGGACAAAGATTTGTCGTCACCCAGTGACCTGATGAAGTTCACTCTCTTGTCTTTGTGTTTTGGGGAGCGGAGGTCTGGTGTGGAAGTCCCCTTTCATCGCTCTGCTAACCAAGGGATGACGTCCCACGGGTGCACCATTAACATTGCAGTGCACAGAGGAGATGGAGGACCTGTAAGAGTTCACCGTCCTGTAGCTGCGGCCTTTCTCCACCAAGGAGGTGAGAAAATTCACAACTTCTCCTACAGGGCAAGAAACTGGATTGATGTTCCTTCCACTACCAGCTATCCCACACACTGAAGAGTGTATCGTATGCTCTGTTGGTGCGTTTCCTCCATGAACATTCAACCAGTATAGAAGCTTCCTCCGAAAGTCTTTCGACAGTGCAGGTTTCTCCTGATATGAGCCATGCGGCTAGAAATGGTGTCTCCAAGGATGAGTGACTCGTTGCCTGCCTCTGTGGTGGCAGCATTCTTGGCTCCTCTATCGTCATCTCCAGCAGTGTTGGGAACCAAGGTCGCGCCATCCATACATGAGTCACCAGCACAATCTTCGCTGCCTGATTCATCATGGTCATCAGTGTCCTCCCCACCAAGTTCCAAGGTGGATTTGCATATGCTGCCAGACTTCTCCATTGCTGCAGAAAGGCATTTGTGCTGCTGCCAGCGGGTTCGGTCTCCAGCTGAAAAACACCGGGCATTGCTTCGTTAGCAACACCGGTTTGCGGGACACTGTCTCACCCATGTGGTTGATGTAACAGACAGCCGTCATGCTGTCCAGCTTCAGCAGGACAAAAACATTGCTCATGTCCTTCACTAAGGTCTTCACTGCCAGCGTTGCTGCCAGCAACTCCAGCCCATTGATGTGCATGGTCGACTCCTGCTGGGACCACGGGCCACCCGTGCTGCTCTCTCCGCAACTGGCTCCCCAGCCGAGGAGTGAGGCATCTGCTTCTATTATCAAGTCCACATCGCAAGTCAGAACACTCTTACCGTTCCACTGTGACATCTGGTGGTTCTACCACTCCAGCCTCCAGAGAGTCTTGGGTCAGTCTCACTGTCTCCTAGTAGCCTGTTGTTCACCGTGCTCGAGACCAGCACCTGTAGGTGTCTGTAAACAATGGCAAATGGAGACACCGCATGACTTGCTGCACTCATCTTCCCAATGAGTCTAGTCACTGCTCTCGCCGACACCATCGTCAAGTGTGTCATAGATCTGGCCTCTGCATGAATCTTCTGCAGCTTCTGCTCTGGTAGGCGAACTTCCATGGAGGTTGTGTCCACCACTACGCCCAGGAACACCATCTTCTGGCTCGGCATTGTCACAGACTTCATTGGTGCATGATGAAACCCAGTGCCTCCAGCAATGAGATCATTGCTGACACTTGCCTTGCTGCCGCCTCTTCCGAGTGAACCAACAGCAGCATGTTGTCGATGTAACTGACAACACGAGCATTTCTCCTGGCACCTCTGAAGGAATCTCTGCCTTCAGTGCCATAAACATTGTCTCCATCAAGTCCAGACAACGATGGGGAGCGCGACCTGGGGAGCGCGACCTGGCAGATCTGTCGGTAACCCGACACTCTAGACTATCCCAGCAAGCGGCCAACATCACAAACATATCCTTGACTTCTACGAGGCTGTTTGGCTCATCTGAGCTGCCAGTCGACATCGAATTTGAAGAGATCTTCTTTAGGCCAAGTAAACACGTAGAGCTAAAAATTTAACCAGAGAATGGGCGTGCAGACGGAAACTATATAGAGAGGTGTGCGTGACCAAGAGTTGGTGAGTGTAAAAAGTTGTGTGAAATGTTTGTTTACGCATGTGAGCTACAGAAACTTTAGCTGTGGAGTGTGAGAAATTGACCATACACGTTGATATGGGAAACGAAGCCTTCCAAAGTGTAATCATATTAAACACTTAACATACTGCACTCCTGTTACTATCACTATTTTTTGTCAGCTACTTTTTGTCAGCATATATAACTCCTCATAATGTTATATTATTATGTGCACCTGGCAGAGCCAGGATACCTGTGCACTAAGCAGGCACTGTGAGCCATGCAAGCAAAACTCCTGGAGCTGGGTTAAGAACTCGCAGTAGAACAGGGATTCACCGGGGATTCGAACGCAGGGCCACTGGCTTTAGCCATGTTAAAGCCTTTTTAATCCACAAATTGTGGCTCCTCTCTGGAGGGGGAGGTGTTTCCAATCGACACCGAAAAGGTGTTCTGACAGCACATAATTGGTGGTCTGTTGAGTACGAGACTGCAGCAAGTGGTAGTAAAGGAAAAATGTAAGAGTCTTGGAAGTCGAGGGCTATCAAGCCAGTGGCTCTGGGTTTGAATCCCCAGCGACAACTAGAATTTTTTCACATTTTTCCTTTGCTTATTTCCAGACCCCTTTTGGTGAGAAAGTTTCAATCTAGTTTTTATGAAGGGTCAGAACTTGATAATTGTGATGTTAAAGCCTTTTTAATCCAGACCCCTTTAGGTGAGAAAGATTTCTATAGTTATAAAGCTGATATTTATCTCTTTGTAACTTGTAATAGCTACTATGGTTAGCTTACAAATGAAACATCAAGTTATTGAACACATGTTAACATTCCCTCCCTCACAACTTCAAAATTGACCTATATAACCAGTCTAAGAGGCTGTGAATTTATGGCTATAAATACCTAGCTATATATATATATATATAATATATATATATATATATATATATTATGATCAAAATATCAATTAATGCAGAATAATTTTCTATCTACTAGCTAGCAAGTGGCTTACATAAAAGCCGCATATTGTGTTATCTAATTATTAAGTATTATATAGACACTCTTCACATTCAGTCTTTGGCTACTACAATTTGTTATAGTTGTGGAGAGTGACAAGATAGACCTCACAAGAGGTCTATCTTGGTAGAATCTGCTACCAATAAATGCATCTTGAATTCTATAGTCAGAATATTGTGGCAAACAAGGATACGACAAAGCTGTGGTTTAGTAGGAGTGCTGGCTGAAGTCAAACAATTGGTTATTGTACCTATTATTATCATTCATTCATTCATTCTATCCTGACCACACCTTTTCAGATATAAGATTTATAGATATTGTATCTGCAAAAATATGCTCCTCAATATGAAACTCAATAATTCCTATTCCAGCAGTAGAATTCTGAGGCTGTACACAGAAGACAAGTGACCATAAAGGTGGAGTTGCTAATTCTAAGAATTATCTTGCACCTTAGCTGTAAGACATCCATCCTTCACACGAGGGTGCTATAAAAAGGGCTACTCAGTGCAGTCTCTCAGTCAGTTTTCTACAAACAGCTACAACAAGCAGTCAGAAGTCAGTCAGCTATGGACGCCAAGAAACAGTCAGAGGAACCTAGCTCATCAAGTCAGTCTCCCACCACAGGTTTTCATGAGAACATTGACTCTGCCTACAGCTCAGAGTGCAGTAGCCAACTTTCCAGAACAGACTACGAGCTGGAGAGAACTGTAGGTATCAAGATACAAAATGACGAACTTTGGAAGTCATTTTCTAAAATAGGAAATGAAATGATAGTGACTAAACCAGGAAGGCAAGTAGCCATTGATAAAGAAACTGAGCAATAGTTTTACAATAATATTTGTCTATATTTTTTTGTTCTACTGCAGACGTCTATTTCCAGCTCTTATGCTGAACATTCAAGGACTGAATCCCAATAGAGACTATCATATTTCCTTACGTTTTGTATCAGCCGACAACCAGCGTTATCGATACTCCAGCATGAAGTGGTTTGCTACTGGAGAATCAGAAGTTATACAAAACGAGGCCAAGCAAATCCTACCGCACCCAAACTCACCCAACACTGGGATGTTCTGGATGAAGAGGGCCATCAGCTTTAAGTCAGTGAAGATAACCCACTTTCCCAAGTCTAGAGATGGAAATGTAAGAAAGGAAATCGTTAACTACCTGCTCAAATGAATGCATTTATGTATGTTTGTAGATTATCCTACACACAAGGCACAAGTACTTTTTAGAAGTAATTGTGGTTCCAGCACATTCGAGTCATGCCTCCATTAGCGTGTCACTGAAAGACACTACTTTTATTGCTGTGTCAGCATATCAAAATGTAAAGCTGACTCAACTCAAAATTGACAACAACCCCTTTGCCAAGGGATTTCGATTTAAGAAGACCTCCAAAGGTGTCCACTCAAGCCAGGAGAGTCAGTCATTAGACAGGTTCAAGATGACACCTTACTGGCAGAACATTCCTTTTCTACCTGCCCAGTTTATGCCACCAACGCAATCCTTGTCTTGTAAGTAATCAGTATAGCTACTCAAACTTGAACTGATTCATATTATGAATGCAGGGATTCAAGGAAAATTAGCAATTCACAATTATTTGTAGCATTAGCTGCAAAATGTATTGCTTAATTTTAACTATTATTATGTTTCTAGCTTTCCAGGCGACTTGTAGTGGAATGCAAACCACACCCAGCTCCAGCATTGCTGGCTCTGTCACCTATCCTACTTCTCTGCCTTTACCCAATGGATGTGTGAATGCTACTCTGCCCACAAGTCCTGTCAGCTTCTCCACTGTGGGAACTACACTCTCTCATTTACCTGGCACACCCACTAATTACTCGCTCGGCAATGGCTTACTGAACATCTCCTCAGGCCAGTCTTCTCAATTCAAGCCATTTGTTCATCCTAGTCCACTATGTCTGCCTGCTCACAATTTTCCCGCACCTGGAAATAGTTGCATTCATCATGGCCACCCAAATTTTTATCCACCTTCTCCCCATCCATATCCATTGGAGACAGTTTCTGAGGTAGCCTTGCCAATCTGGATGACTAGAGAAAGGTCACACACCAATGGAGCTGAAGTCCATCTTTACAAAGGGATGAACTGAAATGAACTCGCATAAGGTGCAACCTAATTATATCAAACACACATATGCATACTGTTAGGCTATTGCTTTAAACATCACTATCATTTTATCAGCTATTTTGTTTGTCAGTTCAACTATTTTGATGTTATTATAAATTATATTTTGATGTAAATAACAACAAATAGTCCGTAACTATAATTACAGCTGCATAGCAGGAAGAGACAATAGAAATACACATTATGCGTAGCCTGAATGTTTCTTAGTCAGCAGAAACAGTCATATGGAGTGATCAACACTATTCCCAGTGTACAGTTTTCATAAACTATTGCTAGTCATTCTGAACATTAAAGAATGTCGGCCATCTTTAGGTGATTATATAGCCCATTTAGCTAGCTATCTGGTAATGGGGAAGTCTTTTCCTGTGTGTGCATGTGACAATTCTTTGGGAAGCAAACTTTCCATCCAACAGCTGTGTGCTGCTTCTAGGGCTTCAATTTAAAGCAAGGTTTAATATTGTGTGATTCTCTGACTTTGCCTGTAGAGAGTGTGCTGTCAAATGTATTAGTGAGTAAGTGTGTGGAGGACACTACGTATGTAGCAGTGAGTGAGTGTGTGGAGGACACTACATATGTTGCAGTGAGTGTTTGGAGGACACTACGTATGTAGCAGTGAGTGAGTGTGTGGAGGACACTACATATGTAGCAGTGAGTGAGTGGAGGACGCTACATATGTAGCAGTGAGTGTGTGGAGGACGCTACGTATGTAGCAGTGAGTGTGTGGAGGACGCTACGTATGTAGCAGTGAGTGAGTGTGTGGAGGACACTACGTATGTAGCAGTGAGTGAGTGTGTGGAGGACACTACGTATGTAGCAGTGAGTGTGTGGAGGACACTATGTATGTTGCAGTGAGTGTGTGGAGGACACTACGTATGTAGCAGTGAGTGAGTGTGTGGATGACACTACATATGTAGCAGTGAGTGAGTGGAGGATGCTACATATGTAGCAGTGAGTGTGTGGAGGACGCTACGTATGTAGCAGTGAGTGTGTGGAGGACGCTACGTATGTAGCAGTGAGTGAGTGTGTGGAGGACACTACATATGTTGCAGTGAGTGTGTGGAGGACACTACGTATGTAGCAGTGAGTGAGTGTGTGGAGGACACTACATATGTAGCAGTGAGTGAGTGGAGGACGCTACATATGTAGCAGTGAGTGTGTGGAGGACGCTACGTATGTAGCAGTGAGTGTGTGGAGGACGCTACGTATGTAGCAGTGAGTGAGTGTGTGGAGGACACTACGTATGTAGCAGTGAGTGAGTGTGTGGAGGACACTACGTATGTAGCAGTGAGTGTGTGGAGGACGCTATGTATGTAGCAGTGAGTGTGTGGAGGACGCTACGTATGTAGCAGTGAGTGTGTGGAGGACGCTACGTATGTAGCAGTGAGTGTATGTAGCAGTGAGTGAGTGTGTGGAGGACACTACGTATGTAGCAGTGAGTGAGTATGTAGTATGTAGCAGTGAGAATGGCACATACGTAATATATGACATTTGTGTGCAGCATTTGTCGAAACTTCACAAAGTTCTGTGCTAGCTAGTATCGAAGAATTGTCACACACGGTTCTGCCACCACCTCAACTGCCAGTATGCTTCTACTTATCCCAGATTATTGGTTGCAAATTGCTATGGAAACAAGAACTAAATGGCACCACTCTTACCAACATGTAGTATAGGTTAAAAATCGTGTGTGTATGTGTGACTGAGTGGGCGGATGTGCATGTGTGTGCCATTTTGTTGTTTATTGACACGTGTGAGGTATTGGTAGTGACAATGAATTGTGGGATGTCTGGAATACCTTGATGGAAGGTGAACATGCTAATAAGTAATAACACGTTAGTCTGTTTACTATGATATAAACAAATTAAAGCCTGGTGTATGACATAATTGCCTGGGGAGAAAGATTTGGGTAGTTCAAACGAGAACATAGTCACAACATATATAAATTATGCTTTCTTTTTTTCCAAATAAAGACAGAATTAAAACTTTGTCTGCATTGAATAAAGTGACAATTAAACATTTTAGTCATCATTGTTGATGTTTAGATACTGTTTGTTTTCCACAATCTAGGCTGGGATATGACCTGTTTGTTTTGCGTGATTAGAACACTACCTAGATCAGGACACAACCTAGATTAGGACATGACCTAGGTTAGGACATGACCTATATCAGGATATACAGTAGGTTAGGACAAAACCTAGGTATAGTCATGACCTAAGCTATAGGTTAGGACAAAACCTAAGCAAGTACACAATCTAGGTTAGGACATGACCTAGGTTAAGACATGACCTAGATTAGGATATGACCTAGGCTTGGAAGTAACCTAGGTAAGGATACAACCTAGGTTAGGACATGACATGGGTTAGAACATTAATTAGGCTAAGGCATGACTTACGTTAGGACACGACCTAGGTTAGGACATGACCTAAGTTTGGACACGACCAAGGTTAGGACACGACCTAAGTTAGAACATGACTTAGGTTAGGACATGGCCTAGGTAAGGACACGATCTAGGTTAGGACATAACCTAAATTAGAACACGACTTAGGCTAGGACATGACCTAGATTAGGACACAACCTATGTTAGGACATGACCTAGGTTAGGACACGACCTAGGTTAGGACATGACCTATGTTAGGACACGGCATAGGTTAGGACATGACTTAGGCTAGGACATGACCTAGGTTAGGACACAACCTAACGACTTAGGTTAGGACGCGACTTAGGTTAGAACACTACTTAGGTTAGAACATTACCTAGGTTAGGACATGACCTACGTTGTTAGAAAGTGATTTAGGTTAGAACACAGCCTAGGTTAGGACACAACCTAGGTTAGGACATGACCTAGGTTGAGACGTGTTGACACAACCTAGGTTACTACACGACTTAGGTTAGGACATGACCAAGATTAGGACACAACCTAGGTTAGGACACAACCTAGGATAGAACTCGACCAAGGTTAGAGCATTACCTAGGTTAGGACATGACCTAGGTTAGAACATGACCAAGGTTAGGACATCACCTAAGGTTTGGACATCACCTAGGTTAATACACTACCTAGAATAGGACATGAGTTAGGCTAAGACATGACCTAGGTTATAAGGGCACAATTTAGGTTAGGACATGACCTAGGTTAGGACATGACCAAGGTTAGGACATGAAGTAGGCTAGGACATCACCTACATTAAGACATGACGTATGTTAGGACACAACCTTGGTGAGGACACGACCTAGGTTAGGACATGACCTAGGTTAGAACATGACTTAAGTTAGGACATATGACTTAGGTTAGGACACAACCTAGGTTAGGACACGACCTAGTTTAAGACATGACCTAGGTTAGGACACGATTTAGGTTAGAACACGACTTAGGTTAGGACATATGACCTAGGATAGGACACGACCTAGGTTAGGACATGACCTAGATTAGGACACGATTTAGGTTAGAACACGACTTAAGTTAGGACATATGACCTAGGTTAGGACACGATGTAGGTTAGGATTGGCTAGGATTTGGGCTTATCGGTGTGTGCTCAAAATTTTAGAATTTTTTTTCTAAAAAATTAGGGTAGGACATGACCAACTTTAGGACATGACCTACATTTAGATACAACCTAGGCTAGGACAAAACTAACATTAGGTCACGACCTAGATGAGAACACGACCTAATTTATAACACAATGCATTAGGACATGAACTAGGTGAAAACACGACCTTGGTTAAGACACAACCTAGGTTAGCATGACCTGGGTTAGGACATCACCTACGTTAGGACACAACCTAGGTTAGGACACAACATAGGTTAGGATTTGAATTAGGGTAGGACATGACTAACTTTAGGACATGGCCTATATTAGGACACATCCTAGGCTAGGACACAACCTGGGTTTGTACACAATTTAGGTTAAGACACAATTTAGGTTAGGACACGATTTAGGTTAGGACGTGACCAAGGTTAGGACATGACCTAGATTAGGACATGACCTAGGTTAATACACGACCTAGGTTTGGACTTGGCATGAACTACGTCAGGAAACGAACTAAATAATTTTGGGGGCCATTGTAATAGATAGCTTGGTGTACAGTAATACCTTCACTTTCCCTGGTCCAGGCATGTGCTCTTTAGAGAACTGGCCCACGTGACTAAGCATTTACACCCTTGGTGCTTTATTTCAGTCCTGTATAACTAATATTGGACACAAATGGTATGCCATACAGCACGAGAAATTCAGGATGAATGAAAAAGAGCCAAATTCCACCAGATAGAAGTTAAAGCTGGCCTATATATAACTACCTCTATAGGGTATTCAATAAATATTTGGTAAATGATTGGTAAATGATTACCAATGGAATGTGAAAGTAGAAAGAAACAAAGAAAAGAAAACTGACGATGACAAAAAAATGGACAAGGATGAGGAGTGTACCGATGATGAAAATGGCGAAATAGATGAGGACTACAATGAAGTAGGGGGAGAAATTGGACATGAGGATACTGATGAAGAAATTGATGAAGATGAAGAATTTGCCAATGGTGTAGTGATGATGATGATTTCAATACTGAATTTGAAGGGGATGAAGAATTGAATGAAAGTGAGGTGATACTGAATCTGAAAGGGATGATGTATTTGACTTTGACTTTGACATACAAACTCAGAATTCACAGTGGGAGAAGTGGATACTGATACTGATGCAAGCTCATCTCACAGTGGTCACTGTTTCTCTGGTCAAGCCATTGCACGCTCTCCTCATGGATACAATGACATTCGAGTCTTTGTATATTTGACCAGTGCAGGGTTTAAGACAAGCAGTTAGCATAGAGATGATGGACAATTCCATTGAGCAAAGTTCCAATGTGATTGCCACTGATGCAGATGAGGCTCTCTACACCATCTTAGAGGAGAATGAATCGCAAAACAGAATCCAAGGATGCATCACAAGTTCCATTACATCTTTGGACAGACTGTATCATAATGAGCATGAGCCCAGTAGTACCAGTTTAGATGCACATGTTGAAGACTTGGAATACAGTCAGAGATATTCAGAGGACATTTCGGATGTTGACATGGATGAGATCAACTCTGGTGATATACATATCTCCGGACATTCCCAGGGTAAGTTGCTATAGCTACAATATGTTATTATCATTACTCTTTTCATTGTATCTGTTTATCAAATTTAGGTACAAAGAAGGCAGAAATGGCTGGGAAGGCTTAGGAAAGCCAAACAAACACTTGCAGCACCTATACAATGTCTAATGTGCTGTATAGCAACATCAAGCCAAGAATAGTGTTTCTATAAACATTATTAAGTTTTATGACATGATCGTTATTGAAATTATCAAAATAACATCAGTTTTAACTACCTTAAAGTAAATAATGAATAACAAAATAGGTTATTATCAGGGAGTGTGGTAGCACTCATTATTTAGGAGTGACTCCTAATTTGTGCATTAGTTGGTCATACTTTTAAAAAAGCATCAAGATTACAGCATTCAGAGAACAGCTATTCTCCATAAATGCTTGCTTTGTTCTTGAGACCCCAGTGAACACAATTCAAATTCTTTACGAAAATTAAGGAATAAATAAAATATTTAATAAAGCACTTTTCAAAATGGTGCGCTTTCCATTTTAGGATTAATGTTGATAAATAAATAAATATAAATATGTATATATATAATCAAATCAATAAATAAATCAATAAAAAAGTAAATAAATATTTAATTGTATAATTAGAATGTTGCGGCAATCAAAGATAGGCCAAAGCTATGCTTACCACGAACTAAACCCTTGCCTTGTAAGTAATCACTGTAGCTACTCCAACTTGAATTGATCTGTATTATGAATGCAGATTCAAGGAAAATTAGCAATTCACAATTATTTGTAGCAATAGCTGCTTAAAACTATTTCCAAAATTTAATTAATTCTATTTAGATTTCAGTGCAACTCATAGTAGTGGAATGCAAACCACACCCAGCTCCAGCATTGCTGGCTCTGTCACCTATCCTACTTCTCTGCCTGTACCCAACAGATGTGCGAATGCTACTCTGCCCACAAGTCCTGTCAGCTTCTCCACTGTGGGAACTACACTCTCTCATTTACCTGGCACACCCACTAATTACTCGCTCGGCAATGGCCTACTGAACATCTCCTCAGGCCAGTCTTCTAAATTCAAACTACACGTTCATCCTAGCCCACTTCTTCCTGCTAACAATTCTCCCGCACCTGGAAAAAGTTGCATTCATCATGGCTACCCAAAATTTTATCCACCTTTCCCCCATCCATATCCATTGGAGACAGTTTCTAGAGCAGCCTCGCCAATCCTGATGACTAGAGAAAAGTCACACACCAATGAAAGCTATTTTAGATGCTTCTCCAATGCATTGGGCACCTGTGTATGCAATCTGAAGGTTCTAGCTAAAAAGTAACTATTTTTAAAAATTCGGAGAAGTCAATCGGTCTTCACCCACTTTAAAGCGGGATCCGGAACGAAAGGGTTAGGACACAACCTAGGTTTGGATACAACTTAAGTTAGGATATGAACTATGTATAAACATGACCTGTTCGATTGAGCAGAGTGCATTAGATGTAAACAGTGTGTATCACTCCAAATGGCAGTTTTTTGCTGATTAAGAATTAATTGTTCAGGCTCACATCTTTTTCATGTTGTGCTACTATAGTTATATCTAGATGCTGTTTTGTTGTAATTCACCAACAAATTTTGAATTTAAGCTTCAAAAGATATTATAAGGAGTTATTATTATAATGACAAAATAAAGCTGATATAAACATAGTGATAGTTACAGGAATGCAGTATGTATGTGAGTATGTGTGTAATATGATTAAGTTGTCTAATAATGTAATACTTAGTAAAGTTTGTTTCAGTTCATCCAATTGTGAGGATAAATATTGCCTCCATTGTGTGAGCATTTTCCAGTATTCATCGAGGCTGTCCCAGATACCATTTCCAATGAATATGGAGGGGGGAAGGGAGGATGGAGACCTGAGTAGCTATGATGAGTGCAGCCATTTTCTGGTATGCGAGAATTGTGAGGGACCATGTATTGCGCTCTAGGATGTACGAGGGGCCCGAATGTGGAGGAGTAGTCTGAGGAGGACGAAGAGGAGGAAACATTCACTTGGCGATTGCTGAGTGGGTAGTTAGAGGTTGTGCCATGTAGACGAGAAAATGTGGCTTCTGCAGAGGAGAAGCTCACAGGATTTGTGGGCAGAGTCGATTTTGCACATCCGTTAGGCACACACTGCATGGTATGATTGGTCAAGGAGCCAACACAGCTGGAGCTGGGTGTGGTTCTCATTCCACTACTATGAGTTGCACTGAAATCTAAATAGAATTAATTAAATTTTGGAAATGGTTTTAAGCAGTTATTGCTACAAACAATTGTGAATTGCTAATTTTCCTTGAATCTGCATACAAAATATATACCAGATCAAGTTTGAGTAGCTATACTGATTACTTACAAGGCAATGGTTGTGTTGGTGGCATGAAATGGGCAGGTGGAAAAGGAATGTTGTTCTGCCAGTAAGGTGAGATCATGGACCTGTCCAATGGCTGACTCTCTTGGCTTGAGTGGACATCATTGGAGGTCTTCTTGAAGCGAAATCCCTTGGCAAAAGGGTTGCTGTCAATTTTTAGTTGAGTCAGTTCCATATTTTGATAAGCTGACACAGCAATAAAAGTAGTGTCTTTTAGTGGAACGCTAATAGAAGCATGACTCGAATGTACCGGAGTCACAATTACTTCTAGGAAGTACTTGTGCATAGTGTGTAGTAGAATCTACAATTACAAAATATATACAAGAATAAATACTTCTCTTTTATCATGTAGCTACTCCTTTTCTTACATTCCCATTTTTGGACTGGGGGAAGTGAGTTATTTTCACAGATGTGAAACTTATGGCCTTCTTCGTCCAGAACATCCCAGTGTTGGGTGAGTTTGGGTGCAGAAAAATGTGTCTGTCCTCATTCTGTACAACCTCTGACTCTCCAGTTGCAATCCACTTCATGTTCGAGTATCGGTACCGCTGGTTGTCGGCTGATACAAACCGTAAAGAAAGGTTATATTCCTCATTAGGATTCAACCCTTTAATATTTAGTGATAGAGCTGGAAACAGTCGTCTGCAGTAAAATAAATAAGTATGGCATACGATTTGTGTCTAGTGTTTATTAATATGAAATAAATATAGCTAATGGCGAATTAATAATTAATAAAATATTACAAGAATCATGCACAATCTGTTCGTCCATGGCTACTCACCTTCCTGGTTTGGTCACTATCATTTCATTTCCTAGCTTAGAAAATGACCGCCATAGGTTGCCATTTTGTACTTTGATGCCTATGTTTGATCTTGTAGACTTGTAGTCTGTTCTGGAAAGCTGGCTACTGCACTCTGAGCTGTACGCACAGCCAAGAGCCTCTTGAAATCCTCTAGGGAGAGTTTGACTAGATGAGCTAGGCTCCTCTGACTGTATCCTCGTGTCCATAGCTGAATAACTTCTGAATGCTTGTTGTAGCTGTTTGTAGCAAACTGACTGAGAGACTGAGCTGAGTAGTCCATTTTATAGCACCCTCAAGTGAAGGATGGATTCCTTATAGCTAAGGTGCAAGATAATTCATAGAAGTAGCAACTCAACCTTTGTGGTCTCACTTGTTTGCTGTTTACAGCCTCAGAATTCTATTGCCTGAATAGGAATTAATCGAATTTCTTATTGAGGGACATATTTTAGTAGATGCAATATGAATGAATAGGATTGTTGGTCAGGATTGAATGTATGAATAGGTGCTAAAAATGCTGCAATTAGAACAAGAGTAGCTGGATCAAGCAATTACTTCCTAGTGTACATTACCTTTAGTAAACTAAATAAAACATAAGAACAGATTAAAAACGGACAGCTTTGTAAGCTCTTTGTTTAGGAGTTGCAATTAGGTGGTCAGGATAGGATAAGTTGTATTAAATCAAAGTATGGTGTTTAGAGGTATTTAAATGCTCACGTGTACTTCTCTTGTATTCCTGGATTAAAAAAGCAACAATATAATGTTCCAATCTATTAACTAATTGTACAATTCAAATAACAGAATCATATTCCCAACTGTTGAGAAATCGTTCAATTTCTGAGGGCAGATACGTTTTGTTTTTGTCAACTTGCTAACATTCAGCTGAAACATAATTGTCTTCAGTCAGAACTCACACAAAATTACGGCCTATGCCTCTACCTTGATTTTCAAAACATCAAGACTACATATGTGTTCTGATAGTATTTATCTATATTAATTAAGGGGGGCCTTTACGATTATAAAAATGATTTTTTTTAATTATTTAATTAATTTATTTTTTTTATTCTGTAGGTTGAAGTTTTCTGAAGTTGTGTCCAATGATTCAAATCAATTGGACATTTATTTATTTATAACTTTTTTTGTCATCCTTTTTGCAGTGCTCCCGCACCCCCCCAGCAAGAATCCAATCTTTATGTTTTACTACAGTTACCGTTTGTATAGAGCATCTTCGCCGTACGTTCCTCGTCTACAAATGGCTCATTATAGGTCAAAATGAAGCACACAGGAAGAGCTATTCAACCACCTAAACTGCCACTCCCAGTTGGGGCAAGTAAGTGCGAGTGGCTGCGTACGCTGAGCAATACTTGTATTTGTGAACTTCGCGCGAGTGTTGTATCGTTGTCTCCTAAATTTTCAGTCCTAACCGGCTCTATGGGAGGCGAAAATGGAGCTAGGAAGCATTCCTGAAGCTTTCGCAGAGCCCTGTTTCTAAGGAAGGCTACTCTCTACCACTGTATTGCGTCGTAGAGGTAGTGAATCCTCTCCTGAACTTCCATGGTGGTGCTTTTAGACCTCTTATTTCACTAACCTGGGTATTCCCTGACAGTTTCAGAAAACAGCAGTGTTAGGCAGGGGTTGGTTTCTTGTGTACCTACAGTTGCCAATGGTTCCACTGTGGTAGAATGACTTCTCTCACATACTTATTCATGCTACCCTAGACTTATTCACTCACATCCATGTTATTTCCCACCTCACCTTTTGGCAGGTTTGGTATATATTGGCCAGCCTCACTTTATTGTACAGATCTCACTTTATCTAAATACACTAGCCGAAGGCTCTGCCTAACTTTCCTCTCTAAAGAACTAGAACTCTGTCTGGGAGGTATCCGTGGCTGACTAACCTAAGGATAGGAAAGGCTTGCCTCAACTTGTTCCGAACCTAAGTTGACACTTAGACTAGGAGTGCTTGACTGGAGTGTGGTGTATTCTGACAGTGACTTCTCTGGTGGCAGCTACCTCGAGGCTCACCACCTAGCTCATCATACCACACCACTACAAAGAATAGCTATTGAAGGTACTACTATGCACCAGAGTTGTTCTTAGGAGATGAAAATTCAGTACTAAATGTGTCAAAAAGAAAGCAAACCAAGTGTCAACGATAAGTCAGTGTGCTTTTTTGAGGCAATGATGAGGTCTTCCTCTAAATCTGAGCTTAGTACAATGCACAATAGCTTCTACATTCATAATATCAGTTTATTTCAGCTCTTGTGTAGGGACCTGTGTTTACAATGTAACGTATGCTTCATTTTCTTCTGTTACAGGCATCATCAACTGGAATAACTTGTGTTGTAGTTTTTCTGGTATTATCTCAATAGTGGAACTGTACACACACTTTCTTTAATATTTTGTTTACAAAGTGAACTATCAGATTTTATAAATATTTTTTTGAATTTATATAAATTTTCTTTTGTAAATAAAATGGCAGTTTTGGTGACAATTTGAAGAAAATAAATGTGAATAATTTCACCAAAATAATAAAAAAAAATTGGTACGTAGTTTACTTTCAACATAGGTTTTTTATCTATGCTTTCAAGGAAAAAAGCTTTCATATTATATAAAAACATCACTGTAAAAAATACAGAGAACAAGTTGAGATTTTTAGAAGATTGCAATTTCAAATGAAGTAGGAGGGATTTAGTTTTGCAGGGGTGGGTAAGGGTTTTCTTGACGTTGCTGCCTTAGAATTTTGGTGGGTGTGGTTTTATGCCCATATTATTAGCTCGTTTAGAAAAGTTTCAGATGGGCAATATTTTGAGCTTCGAATTTAAAAAATATGAATGATAGCTAGTAAAGTTATGACAAAAAAAGTAAAACCACAATTCTATGGTGAAGGCCTTCCCATTAATTAATGTATTAGCTAATCAACAAAATGATTAGCCAGTTTAACAACATTATTTGGCAAGTTGGTCATGAATCTCCGTGGTTGTTTGTATTACTATGCACAAATGCTTCCTAGAAATAATTGTGACTCCGGCACATTCAAGTCCCGCCTCCATTACTGTTTCCCTGTGAGACATTGTCCTTATTATCATGTCGGCATACCAAAATATGGAACTAGATTTAAGAACACCTCCTATGGAGTCCACTCAAGCCAGGAGAGTCAGCCATTGGAGAGGTCTATGATGACACCTTACTGGCAGAACATTCCTTTTCCACCGGCCCAGTTCATGTCACCAACAAAACTCTTGATCAATCTTTGCGTATGGAGTTAAAATTCATCCTTACAATGAGATGAATGAAATGAATTAATACTGCATATTACACAACATTCATATTAAACACATATCATACTCTATTCCTGTTACTATCACTATCTTTTTAAATTAAAAGCTACCTTTTGTAAGTATATATAACTCCTCATAATATTATTATTTTGATGCTTGGACTCAGAATTGATAGAAGAGTAATAACAAAATAGAGTGTACCTATAGCCACACAGCAAGAAATAGACTGTAGAAATACACTTATGGGTATTTTGATAATTACTTCATCAGCAGAAGTCTCGTATGGAATGATACACTTGATTTAAATATACTGTACTCAGTTTAATTTAGCAGCAATATCTACATTTTTTAACTATAATAGTCATTTATGTCAATGTTAGAGCTACCTGACCAACAACACGCTTAAAGAAGAGGAGTGACTGTGTGTGCAGCACAACCTCAGGAGAGTATTACAACTCATGTAGCAAGCCACTTGTTTATTACAGAAGCTGTTCCCTATTTATACACGTGACAGTTCTTAAGAAATCTGAGGATGCATCCAAAAGCAGATTACTGCTTCATATGGATTGTATTTTCAGAAGTTGAGTAAAATATTGTATGATTGTTGCTTTGCAGTACATGTAGGGAGTAGCAATGGGTGTATCACAATACGTGTATAAATGTGTGAGTTTTGCATATGACATTTGTCAAAACTTGACAAGTTTCTGTGCTAGCTGGTATCAAAAAAGTGTCACATACGGTTTTGTCATCACTTACGCTGGCACTGTGCTGCTATTTTTATCCCACCTTAGCATTGTGGCTGCAAATTGCTATGGAAACTAGAACTTGATTGCGCCACTCAATGACGATAGCAACAAAATAGTCCATAACTATGGCTACAGCTGTATAACAGGAGCAGACAATGGGAAAACACTTATATGCAGCCTGCAAGTATCTTAGTCAGCAGAAACAGTCCTATGGAGTGATAAACACTACTTCCAGTGTACAGTTCGTCAACCTGTTGCTTAAATTATCACTAGTCATTCTGAACATTAAAGCTACCAATTACATATCAGCTGTACGTCCATTAGAGGGGTGGTCATGTGTGTGGCCTAGCTTCAGGTGATTAATAAATATAACCCATTTACTTAGCTGCCTGGTATTGGGGAAGCCATTCCCTGTGCATGCATGTGACAATTCTCAGGGAACCAAAGTGTCCATCCAACAGTTGTGTGGTGCTTCTGAGTGCTTTAATGTAAGATAGTCTGATTATGCCTTTTGTCAAGATGTGACATTGCATGCAACCTTTCACACAAAACTTCACAAATTTCTGTGCTAGCTAGTTTTCAAAGAAATTTCACTTACGGTTGTACCACCAACTCAACATCTAGTGAGCTGCTAGTGTTTATCCCAGATTAATATTATTGGTTGCAAATTGCTATGGAAACTAGAACTAGATGGCACCACTCTTACCAACATGTCAGAATAGACTAATGAGTGTGTGTGAGTGGGAGGATGTGTATGCGTGTGCCATATTGTTGTTTATTGACTCGTGTGAGGTATTGGTAGTGACAATGAATTGTGGGATGTCTGGCATACTTTAATGGAAGAGTAACTTGCTAAAAACAATAACACGTTGGACTGTTTGCTGTGATGCGAACAAATTAAGGCCAGGTTGAAGACACTTTTGCCATGGGAGATTGACTTGGGGAGTTGTAATGAGAACATACACACAACATAAGGAATTTATGCTCTCTTTTTTTGCAAATAAGGACAAAATGCAAAACTTAGTCTGCATAAAATAAAGTGAGCATTTAACACTTTATTCATCATAGTTGATGTATGTACTGCATGTTTTGCCTGGTCAGAACATGACATAGGCTAGAAAATGACCTAGGCTAAAATAGGACCTAGGTTGAAACACAACCCAGGCTAGAACAAGACTAAGGCGAAGATAATAATAAGGTTTTGACACAACCTAGTTGAAAACAAGACCTCGGTAAATATATGAACTCGGTTAGGACATGACTTAGGTTAGGACACGACCTAGGTTAGGATGCAACCATGGTTAAAATATGAACTAGGTTAGGACATGAACCAGATAGGGACACGGCCGATGTAGGACATGACCTAAGTTAGGACATGACCTAGGTTAGGACACGACCTAGGTTTGGACATAACCTAGGTTAGGACACGACCTAGGTTAGGACACGACCTAGGTTAGGACATGACCAAGAGTTTTGTATGAATGTTGGATTGTAGTGCACGTAGGGTGCATAGCTATGTATGAATCAAAATGGTTGTGTAAATTTGTGTGAGTTTTGCTTATGACATTTGGCAAACCTTGACAAATTTATGTAGTAGCTAGTATCGAAGAAGTGTTGCATAAAGTTTTGCCATCACGTTTCCTGGCATAGTGCTTCTCTTTTATCCCACACTAGCATTATTGGCTGTAAATTGCTATGGAAACTAGAACTTGATGCGTCACTCTTACTGTCAGAATAGGCTGAGGAGTGTGTGTATGTGTGTATGAGTGAGTGGGCAGGTGTGTATGTGTGTGCCATGTTGCTGTTTATTCACACGTGTGCAGTATTGGTAGTGACAATGAATTGTGGGATGTCCGACATATTGTGATAGAAGGTGACCATTCTAATAAACAGTAACACATGAGCTGTCTTCTACAATGTAAACAATTAATGTTGAAGACAATTTTGCCATGTGAGGTGAAACTATATTGAGAACAGGAAATTATACTTTTTTCTAAATAAAGATCAAAATAATATGCACCAAATGCATTGAACATTAGACGTTCCAATAGATATAAAGTTGATATTGAACTCCTCCTTCTAACTTGTAATGCTATGGTTGGCTTACAACGATACATAAAGTTATTGGACACATATTACTTTCCCACCCTCACAACTTCAAAATTGAAAAAGATAGCCCCAACCAACTAGGGAACAAACCATACAAAGGTAACAATGCTGCTCTGTAAAATCATATGAATGGAGTAATTTAAAGAGCAACTTGCCAAATATTTCATATTATTAAGAGCCAAATATATTCTGAGCTAAATGAATTGTTCAACTTACTCAAGTTTGAAAAAAAAAAATCAGTCTCTAGAGATGAGATGTTCTAATGTTACTATTAATAAATATTTCAGTGGTTTAGAACTAGTTATCATTTATTTATAAGAATATGTTTAAAAATAAAATAATTTTTTCATATTACTCAATTGATTAAGGTTAATAAATAAACAAATACAAATATATATTTATAATCGAATCAATAAATATTTAATTGTATATAATTGGAATGTTGTGGCAATCAAGGATTAGCCAAAGCTGTGTTTTAGTAAGAGTTCTAGCTGAAGACCATGACTGTTTAATCTCAAAGAAATGTTGACAGGTTGACTAACACTAAGAAATAATAGGAGAGCTAGCTCAACAGTTGGGAAGGTG